>Ga0233426_10000357_pt1 | contig 50047 bp, 39 predicted proteins | sample SI_118_April2016_6_FD_179875 | JGI IMG/M metagenome (GOLD analysis project Ga0233426, IMG submission 179875) | Seawater microbial communities from Saanich Inlet, British Columbia, Canada - SI_118_April2016_10_MG | ecosystem: Environmental > Aquatic > Marine > Inlet | place: Canada: British... | reverse complement strand
CATTCACTTGAACGATAATGTCTATCACTCAGTCTGCCTTCTTTAGGTGCATTGGGTGCGTCTTCTACGTTCCAGCAGTATTGACAGCCCTCAGGTCGTTGTCCCTCTTTCATCTGCTTGCGTTCTTGTAGTTTGAACTGTGTGTTATGAAGAGCATTTGGGTTCTTCTTCAGTTCATCTAGTGGAATAGCATGTGTAGGTGGGTGATAACAACTATGTGTACGACCTTGTGGCAAATGCAAACTTACTTGCAACCACTTAGCCATACACATTGAAGGTGAAAGAGAATTTAATTTTTGACGTGTCGCTTGCGCATCGTCATCATAATTTGACATTTAATGTCCGCTCCAGCCTGTTGTCTTTTCTGTTGCCATTGGATTCTTTACTCTTGGTGGATTTGTATAAACCCGCTTAAAGAATGCAGCTACTTCTGGTGTTGGATCACAAAGTTCCATACCAATCTTATCAACTAAGATATCGCCAATACGTAGACATTCATCAAACAATTTATCATAGTCCCATTCTACTTTTGTATTCTCGCATTTCATTTCGCCGCCTGAGAACTTAGGTAATACTTCGTTCTCGAAATACTCTTTGAACCAATCATAGCTAGAAATGTTTTCTAGTACAAAATCATCATTCAAGTTCATATCATAACAGCCCAAACGTGCACCGAACAATGCCCAGATACCGTTCTCTACATCAGAACCAATGTTACACCATGTGATTAGACGCTCGTAATTCTTAGGCCAGATACGTTTCTTAAAGTCTTCTACTGGAACTTTCTTACCTTCGTCAAGTGACATTTTAGCACCTTCACGATACCCTGCACGAAATGCTTGGAACGGTGAACCTGCATTGTATACTAGTGAGTATACATTGTTCATCTGAATATAGTTCAAATCCCAACAGAAGTCAACCTTTTTAGTTTCATCTTCTGCATTTTCATGTGTCTTCATATCTAACACAAGTTGTACAGGCCAACACTTAATGCCGCCATTACCGTAGACTAGACCGTTAACAACATTCTTTGCCGACCATGAAATAACTGAGTTAGCTAAATCTGTACCTTCTGGGAATGTAAGTTTAATATCAAAGAACTTTTCGTCAACAATATTATCACCATCAATAGTAATAAAACGATCAGTATCACTTTGTCTTGCACATTCTTTGTGTGCGTTATCAAATCCTTTTACACCGTCTACACGTTTAGCAAACGGAAACTTCTGTAAGATGTCCGCCCAGTGTTTCTCTTTATTAGGTTCATCGTAACTTAGATAAAAAACATCTAGTTCGCCAATTTCTAATTCCATTATTATACTCTCCTTAACGAATAACTGTCGAAGTACTTACGAGTGTAAATACTTATATTGTATTTATAGTCGTAGTTAATAGTTACTTTTTCACCACTCAACAAATCACTAAACTTAATCATTTGCATACTGATAAGAAACTCTGGCCTATCTTTGTGCGTAATGAAGAATGGATGTGTGTCTGTTCCGGCGACTATAACGGATTGGTTCTTGTCTACATTTGAACGTTCTACAAGTCCAGCACTTGCACTGATAACAATAGCATCTTCTGTCATTTCTATATTAATGTCAGCGCCGTCAAGTTCTGTAATCTTTGTTATCTGATTTTCAGAACTACGTTGCTTAATATTGACCTTACGCTTTACAATATCGTATATCAATGGATTGACGTTGCGCTTTATAGTGTAGTCCGAAAACTTATACGTGCCATCTATGAACGGAAGAATATCATCTAGTTCAAACATTGCATACATGTTATCAGTATCGTCAGTTCTTCCACTGATACTTGTTATAGTACCAGTGTCATCAAAGTATACATATCTGTTTGTTCTGTTTTCTTCTAATGTACTTGTAATCATAGAACTGCCTTTTCGTAAGTCGCAATCTTTTCTTGTGTCATCCATTCTTTCTGTACATAATGTACTGGAAGATTTTGAACAAAGTTGCCTATGCGAACTTCAAGATTGTCTGATAATTCACTTGGAATACTCTTTGTCCAGATGTTATCAATCTTTGTTCGTTCAATGTTCTGAACGTGAGACTTCATATGCACAAATGTAGGAACATCCTTAATATCATAATCGCACACAACTTCTTCAATGTCAAGTAGTTTAATTGCAAGAGCATATGCCATATCAGCACTCATCCAGTTCTGACCAATACCTTTAAGGAACTTGTCATAGTAAACATTCCAATGTGTCATGATAAGCTCAACCATACGAAAAAATTCATATGCTGGTTGGGTCTTCTTAAAGTATGAGAAGTTACTGTATACATCTGGTAGTTCTAGTTCTGTAAACTTCTTGCGATAGAAATCATCTACAACATCTTCGCCACGAAATGTTTTTACATTTGTACAACACCATACGTCTTTAGTAGCTAGATAATCCCACCAATGATCCACACTATGTGTAAACACCATATCACTATCTAAGATAATTGTTTCATCAAACGGAGACATATGAATGTATTTCCATTTGTTATGGATTTTCCAGTTGTCTGTACCAGCATCATCGTTCCAAGGAATGTCTACAATATGATCGAAAACTTTGCGATGCTTATCTTGTACTAAACCCTTAGTGTATTCATCTACGCATACACAAATTGCGTTCTCACGCTGTGTGGCTTTTAGACTAAGTGCTAGAGCGTATGTCATTTCTAGATAGTCAAACTCATTATTGTTTTGAGCTATTACAATATAACCTCTACTCATAATGTTTCTCCTAGTTCTAACATCGTATCTACATTACGTTCAATCGCACGTTTATTCATAATATGCAAATCTGTATTAGTGAAGCGGGACAATAAATGTTCTTCGATTGTTTCTGCTTTAGCACAATACATGATAACATCATTTGCACTGTTTACTCTAAAGATATCATCTAAGTCAAATGAATTGTTAAGATAATCAATTGGAAGTGACGGGGCTTTAAATGATACGTTACCATTTAACATATGTAATGCAATAGCAAATGCAAAATCATTTCTAAACAAGTTACCAGAGCAATTGTATAGAGCATAATAGTATTTGTAATTGTACTTGATATGTGTGATTAGATTGAATAAGTTTTCTGCGAACTCGCTCTTTCTAAAAAAGAATACTGTTGCCCAACACATTGGAATAGTAAAATCATCAATATAGGAAACATTACCGCCATGTCTACCAGCAATGTCCCTATATTGATAATTAATCATGAAGTCATTCTCGCTTCCCCATACCTGGTCAAGAGTATCACTCATTATAAAGTAATCACAATCAATGACTAAGGTTTCTTCATATGGTGAAAGTTCATATACTTCACTACGTCCCATATTTTTGAAAGACGCATACTCAGGACTATTCGCAGTATCTTTGAATAGTCTAGTATTCTCTGGTTGAAAGTTATCTGAAATAATAGTTCTGTCGAAATATCGTTTGATTAGTTCTGGATGTTCATCTGCTGATGCGCCATCAGTGACTAGACAGATTTCATCAAATTCACTAAGATTTTTTCTAGCGTATCCAGCACTTGCACATGCAATTTTTACATAATCAACGTAACCATTATTTCTTGCAAAAAGAATAATACCACGCATTAGATTTCAAGTACCTTTTCAATTTTACGAGAGCTACGTAACTTTTGATAGTCATTGTAGTATTCGTTAATTACTTCAAAGTAAAGACTGCTAATGTCTTCTAAGAACTTTGTAGTATCATCGATTTGAATTGGAATATCATTCTTATCTAATAGAATTAAACTTGATTTGCCAGATGTCACAGCCATATTTACAAAAGCAATCAACTCTTGCGATACACGAAATGTACCACCGTTTGTGCTATAAGACAATAGGTTCTGTGTCTTGACTTTAAGATTATTCTTAGCCAAGTTAAATGTTTGCATTGTATTTGAAAAGTCTAGTGCTTTAGCAAGACGTTCTTGCTCTTCGCTAGAGGAATTAATAATTTCGTTTGACATGGTTATATTCTCCTAATATTACTTCTATTATATAGAATTATTAGTCAAATGTCAAGTATTAAAGTTCAGAAATATGAGAGTATGTTGGTGTAGGAGATACAACGCCGTTGCCCGATACATCATTGTCATCTGCACGTTGTTGGTCAATCGTTACAGTAAGTGTGCCTTCGGTATAATCAGTGCCTGTCCAAGCGCCGCCGCCGTCGTTTGTCCATGTGCCAGTATCTGATACGTGTCCATCGTTGTATTGAATTTTGATATCAACTGCGGCGCCGTTTGTTCTTGCATATACATTAAGTTGGTTCTGCACGTAATCACCAGTGCCACCTTTTGTATACACAAGTGCGTATGTTGCTGTTAAACCAGTAAATCCTACACCCGGAGTACCAACACTTGCTGAACTCTCTGTAGAATTATTTGATAGTTTAACCATTGCAATCGCTGTAAGTAAATCAGCCCATGAATCACTTTGTGCGTGTGATACATCATAACCTGTTAATTCTGTAGACAAACGAATTTCACCGCCTGAGTTAAAGAAGTTACGCATCGCGTCTGTATCTGCAAATGTAGTTTTGAATTCGTAATTTTGTGGGTTATTTGAATTATCCCAATGATTGCCTGTCGTTGCAGGATCTACGAATGTCTTTGATGACGAAATTTTGTTTGTCTCAAGCGTCATCAAAGAGATGTCGTAGTTTAATTTGTTAGCACGAACACTTGTAATATCTGCTTCAAGTGTAGGAATAAGTTCAATGATTCTATTAGGTGCCGGAAAGTCAGGGTCTGTTGTGACTGTAGGTATACTAATAGTCGTAGCTTGGTGTAAAGCGGCGAATTTTATAGATGTTAATAATTCATCCCAATTCGCCGCTCTGACTTTTGAACCAGCAGTCACAAGAGTCACTAGTAGCTGTGATTGGCCATAACCTGAATCACCTGCCCCTAATCCAACAATCTCATTAATATCATTTGCGAAACCATTGAAATCAGATGCTCTGATTTTGCCTCCCAGATAGTAACTTTGTGGTGCCATTTAATTTGTCCTCAATATATTATTCTTTTATTATAGTGTATTTGTAACTGTGAAAGATGGATTAGTTATGCCTACTGATCCGCTTGCGTTTGTAAGTTTTAATGAAGACACATTAACAGTTGATGTACCTGGAACTGTATCTTGACCAGTCCATGACCATGCACCGGCATAACCTGAACCAGAACCACTACGTGCTACGTGAGCGTCTACTAGACGTACTGTAACATAGATGTCTGAACCTGACTTATATGCAGAGATATCTGCATAGTTAGATGAATAATCACCATCGTTAGCATACTCGCGTTTGATGTATGCATTTGATGTTGATAAATCTGAATACTTTTTACGTGTTGATGTATCAATATTAGTTGAATCTGTTGCACGTGCTGAAATGCGATATGTTCCCACTTCTGATGTTAACTGTTCCCATGACGTACCTTGTTGATTACTAGTTGTGTCACTGTGTGACATTGAAATACGAATTTCGCCGCCTGCAGCGAACCACGCATCCATAGTTGCAGTTGAACCAAAAGAAATACGTGTTACTGTATCACGTGTGCCGTTCCAGTTAGAAACAGTCTGCGATGTTTCTGTTACTGCTGACATATCCCAACCTGAAGAATAACTCCATGGTGAATTGAAACGTGTGTTGATATCACTTTCGAATGTTGCTGCTGCACCTGCATAGTGTGACCATGCAACTGTTGTACCAGCATTTACTGCTGTGAATGGGTTTGCAATATTGTAATAGTTTGAAATTTTTGCTGCCGCCGAGAAAATTGAATCGAAGTATGCATCATCGATTAAATTACCTGTAACTGGGTTGCCAGCAATTGAGTGACCTTGATTGTAGCCGCCAAGAACACCTGTTCCGTTAAGAATAGTGTTCATTTTGGTACGTAGGCTTGCAAATGGGTCATTTGCGTTAATAGTTGATCCTACAGCCATATTTTTGCTCCTAAGTTGACTAGTCGTTTAGTTGGCTTGCGCCGTTAAAAACCAAGAAAGATTTTCCGGATTCTTTCTTAATTAATTTGTATTGTAACCGTGTAATCGATTACTATTGTTCTATTCGCCGATAGTAACACTGGATGGAAAGTCACGTGTGTTAGCATCAATGTTTTATCTTCGTCCAAATCTGACCAATCGTTTGTATCATTGATTAAATTGCCAGATAATAGTGCAATTTCATCAAATGTGAAAGTTTCTGATACTGTTGAATCGTTCTCTGGAACTGTTTCGTTATTCATATCAGCATATTGCTGATGATCCATTTCTACTCTAAAATTAATCTTTGATGTATTATCTGGGACAATCTCGCCTTCTCCCATATCTTGTCCTGGGAAATAAACTGTATTGTCTGTTCTTTGTTGATAAGTTTTAGCGTATAATGTTGAATTACTTGAAGTGATAGGTAGTTGGTCGTAAATACCAAATACTCTAGGAGAGCGATATGAAAGTGTTGTAGTTGAACTGCTACCACCGTTGCCGAATGCCATCCAATTTACAAAAGGTGCAGAACCGCCGGTATTTACATCAACTGCGGATCCCGCTAATGCACTTGCAAGCACATATGCCATGTTACCTGGGTGAATGGCATTCCTCTTTTGTACAAGAATGTCACCACTATCTTTATCAAAGATTTTAAGTGTGCCGATAACTTGTGATTTAATATCTTCGTTAAACATTCATATCTCTCTTTTTTCAAATTCTAAGTATATTTATCATTTTACCTTAGATGTCTTTTCTTATGTGTCCTCATGTGAGTAAATTTGATCCGGAGCACCTAATACGTAAATTGTATTGCCATTATCTACACTTGTAGCAACACCATTATAGAGGCCGCGCTCTGAAATTCTCAGATTATTTGTAGATTTGCTATCGTATACCATGAACTCTACGTTTCCATTAACATCTTCAACAGCGACTAAACGTATAGTTTTAGATTTTGCCGCTTTGAATTTAGATGCTTGATCAACAACTAGAGTTTCGCCATCGAATGATGAAATTGTACTAGTGTCAGTAACAGGAATGTGATATCCTCTTCCAAACTTATCATACACATAAAACTCTTTTTTGTCAAGTGTTGTTCTTGTTCCATCTGTGAATGTATCTACTGTTACGATTGAAGCATCTCTCGCCGATGCACTAAATTCACCAGTATCAAATCCGTCTGCACTGTATGTATATTCAATATCATTGCGTAGGAACTTTCCACCTAGATATTCACCGTCTACCAATGGCTCAAATAAACTTGTGTCTGTTACTTCTTCATCGCCGCCGTCAATGCCGTTAAGTTCAAATCTACTATGTTCACCAAAGAACTTAGTGATGTGCATATGATGCAATGCATCAACTGTTAGGTCTGCTGTTTCATCTGTGGGATAGATACGTTCTGTTTTTCTGATCTTTGTGTGATATGGTTTCGTTTCCATTACATAATCAATTGTGTCTTGATATGAATCACGCTGATAGATTGCATATTGACGCAACGGCTTATTGAACATTGTTAAGTCGATGTAACTAGTTTTAAATATCCACTCTGGATGTGTTCTTTCTGTATACATGTATTCAATCATATCAAAGAACACTGATTTAATTTCTGAAACTTCTGCATATTCATAAATCATATTCATTAATTCGTGCAATTGTACACTAATCTGATTAGCTGTTAACTCTGTAATACTAAAATCTAAATCAAGAACTGAATTAGCTTTGTGTACTAGTCTAATTTCTCCGTCAACTGGGAAATAGTATTCATCGCCATCATTTGACAGTTCGACTTTGAATGACGATACTCCAGTCTTATGTAACGCAATCATATCAATGTTGCGAGTACGGGACAGATATTCAAATGTCTCAATCGTTTCATACTCTTCTGCATAATGCCAATTATTTGTTGCAAATATACCGTGGTCTAATACAATATAATCTTTATACATTGGGAAGTCAGTTGCAATCATTCTTTTAGATAGTGTAGAAAGAATACTACTTGCAAAGTTATCCCTTGCTTCTGTAATATTTGCAAACCAACTATCGTATTCAGAAACATGATATACACGCACCACGTCATCTTCTAATATGTCTACTGATGCAAGTATCATCACTTCATTAACATTAATAACAAAGTCATCATTTGTTACAATTGTGTTATTAACTGTAATTACGATATCATCACTAGTAAGTGAATTGTCACCAATCCAATCATATGAGAATATAACACCAGTAGGAGTGATATCTGTTGCTGATACTTCAAACTGTTCGTAATGAGAAATTTTATTGTTTGCAATAGAATTCTTAAGGTCTTGTAAGAATATATCTTCTAATGGCGCACTTGATTTGCGTGAAACTAGTTCCCAATCAGTGTGGTGTGTTTCTCTATTATTGTCTATATTGTATTCGATTGAATACGTAATTGTATCCGATGTTAGTATATTTGCATTATTAGAAACGATAACTGTATCACCGTCAACTGGGAAGAATTTGTTTACAGTTGTCGGTGAGGCAATCATCATTGAGATTTCTTCAACTGAAAACTCTTTTGTATATCTTGCTTCATCACCAGTTGCAATCCAGTAATAATACTTTGTTACAGTTTTATTTTTTATACTGTCAAAATATATTTCTGTATTGAATTGTGAAACTCCGTCTGGAAGTTTTTCACTTGTTACCCACTGTTTCACTACTACATCTGAACCTGGGACAATCTTACCCCAGAAACGTTTTGCATAATCAATATCGATGTTGCCATTTGCATCACCATAATCATCATATCTATAATAACGTGTTAGATTAGTATCCCACCAGATTTTACCTAACGATTGTGATAACCACAAATCATTATTAAGTGTAACGTCATATTTTGCCGGATCGTTCCAGTCTACATAATCTATATCTTTAGCAATCGAACCTGCAATCTTAAAGTTGATTGGGTCAAACAATTGATAATCGTAGAATTCGTCACCAGATTTTGCAACTATGCGATTTACATAATCAGTGTTTATTGGTGTTGCACGTCTATTTAAAATATGAAGTGTTCCATACTCGTCACGATTCAACACTGCCCAACCAGAATTTAAATACTCATCTGCCCAGATTAAACTTGTATCGTTTAGTCCAAGTTCTGCATAGAACTCATCGAAATCATCACCATTAAATCTAGGAGTAAATCGAACAGATTTCCAGCGCATTACTTTGAAGTCTGCGTTACTAGTAACACTTGTATATTCGTTTGATAGTCCAATCTTATCAAGCATCGCTTGTGTTGTACCAGAGAATGTCATTGTGTTGTTTTCACTTGTGAAAATCATTCTACCATCACTTGAAATATTAACTGTAACATTATCAGATGCATCATTAATTTGCTCTTTAAATTCTGCTGCACTAGAACTTAGTGTATTCGTATTACTATAAGTTCCAACTGCTATTCCCAAATCATTCCAAGCATTGCCAGTAATATCACTTAGAACGACACTACTCTCATCACTTGTGATTAAAACACGTCTATCAAATTCTTGCGCTATTGTTCCTGGCAAGCTACTTAGTGCTGTATTCAAATCTGTAATAATGCTATCAATAGAATCTACTTCTACTGATGTTTGTGCAAAGCCAAGTCGCAACATTGATCCAGGAGTAGAAGAATTTTCTTCAATGAGAATACTAGCAGCATTAGAAGAAATCTTTAACTTTCCAACTACAACTGATGCTGTGATGTTAGGAATGTTAAGTGAATTTATTTGTTGTGCAATACTAGATGCTGTTGGATTAGAATTAGTTTCATATGTATTTGATGGGAACCCCAAGTCATTGAATGCCGATCCTGACAACGTAAGTTCATCTTCATTAGTTTCAATAATTAATACATCGCCTGATATATAAGAATCTAAGTATGTTAATGAATTTAAGTCATCTGCTATATTTGCAAGTTTGCTCTCAATAATAGAACTAGAACCAAAGCCAATATCAAGTAATGCGTTACCCGTCATCGTAAGTTGTGCTGTAGAACTAGTAACTACGACAAAAGCAAAACTGTTAATTGCAGCTGTTACTGGTGCGCCACTTGAATTGATTTCATCGATAATATTTTGTGTATCAAGCACAACTGCATTATGCGCTAGTGTGATTTCTACACTTTCACCGCCCGCCATTGCAGGTGTATTAATTGTAACTACTTGTCCAACTACTGTAAAGTCTGTAGTTGTTACACTATCTACTGTTACTGATGCTACACTCCAAGTAGTAGGAGAAAGTGTTTGTTGGGTAATAGTAAAATCTGTTTGTACTGCGATAGCAGAGAACGTTTCAGTTTCATCTGCCGGAGTTGCAGGAACGTCAAAGTTGACTGTTACACCATTAATTCTAATTTGCTTTGTTTCTGTGATTGTAGGATTTGAAATTGAGCCAAAAACTTGTATATCTCTAACTGTAACTGTGTCATTATTTCCATTAGATGATATATCTAATTCTTTGCCTGTATCTATATCTGTAGTAGTCGTAGCTGTACTTTCTACACGTATACTTTGTGACGCACTGTAGTCAATAGTAACTGTTTCGCCATCGATATCTATTTTGTCACCTGCTTCACTCACTACATTCTGTGTTGCTGTTGCATTGGTTCCGCTAAATGTAACTAGTGTATTTGTATTTGCAATCAAACCGTCATCGCCATATACAACAATACGAACTTGTTCACCTTCACTTACGATTGGGTCTGCGGTTGCAGTATTTCCACCTATCGATATACCTGCGCTTGTACTACCTGTACCCGGTGCATATGTAAATATCTCACCATCAATAACAAGTGTGTCACCCGAAAGAATAGTAGGGCTAGAAACATAACCAATTGCTTCAACCCCAACTGAACCTGATGTTGGGATATAAACTGAGTTGTCTGTTGTTGTATCGATTTCAACAATAAGCGGCTCGTATGTTTGGTCAAATACTAAGTATTCATAAACCGTGACACCATTGGACATACGTGTTCCATCATTGACAAGATAATAATTACCTTGAATTTCTGGGTCTACGTTACCGTTAATGATTTTAAGATAAACTGGTTCGCTTGTATTAACTTCATTTGTTAGTGCAATTCTTAACTGACCGTCAGATGTTTCACTGATAAAGTTAATTTCAGCAACTTCACTTAATCTCTTAACATCCCAATCACGTTCTGTATCAAATCTTACCCATGCAAGATCACCTTCATAATATGGAAGCGTAGAAGTTACTAGAGTATCTGAATCTTGCACAACATAATTAACATCTGATGGGTCAACGTAACCAGAAGTTTTAATTGCTACTCGTTTACCAAACTCAACTGTTGGAATTTTGTTATCCGTATTAAAGTGAACAACATGCGGATCACTTACAATATCAATTGTATTGATTGTAGAAGAAACTGATAGGTTGTTATCAAGTTTACCATAATCAGCAATCTTAATAGCCCACATATCACGATGTTTCAAGTCTTCAAAGTTAGAATTGAAATTAATAATTCTATTGATACTTGAAACCGTTGACTTGCCAGCCAAGAACCCTTTATAGAATTCTAACTGAGACTCACGCTCTACGCCATGATTAGTAAGATAAGTTCTCGGAGAGTATCCGATTTGATTTGATTTCAAGTTGTTTATGTTCTTTAGACTTTGGTCTACGATTGTATCTCTATAGTAACGTGTCTCGCCTACCATTGTTTCTAAGTTAGGAACAAGTTCGTTCTCATACACAATGTAACCATCTGCTGCAAGTGTACCGTCCCAATCTGTTGTTCTGTTACAATCTACAATCATGCGCAGGTTTCTGTTGTGCGAGAATGGATCATAAATTACGTCACCGTAACTGTCTACTCTATCAACGACAAACGCTTGCTCGATATCTGCTATATCCAGTTTTATACCATACACTGGTGTCGTACTTTCCCAAGTAATTTTTGAACCATCTGAATTAAATTTAATATCTGTATCTGGAAGTTGTCTGCCATTTTCATCTACAACACGATAGTAGTTTTTATTTGTTTCTCTACCTACAGTTGCAACACCGTAAGGAGCTTCAAATGATCCACTTAGTAGTATTGGAGTTAATGTAATGAAGTCTCCCGGCTGATGTAATTCTGCACTCCAGTCTAAGAATTTCTCTAACAATCTTTCAAAGTCAACAACACGATTGTCTTCATCTACGTCAGTGAAGTCCCAGCCGATTGCTTTAAGGTATGATTGATACCCAACCATTAACTGTGCTACTTCATCGCGTGTATTAAGAATATCACCATAGTTATATGATTTGATTTGATCTAGTAAAGTTTCACTGTATCCATTAGCTTCTACTTTGTTTACTCTAGGCCATTCTGGAAGTAGCTTCCAGTTTTTAATATCGTCATCAAATAGTGAACTAGCTGTATGATTAACTAGCGAAACATATGGCTTGCTATTGTAAACTGTATAACTATCTTGTCTGTAGTATTCGCCACTTGACCAAACATTGATATTAGCTTGGTCGCCGTCTGTTGACCATACTTTTTTCTTACTTGTTTTATCCCAATCTAAAGTAAAGAACATAGGATTGTAATCATCATAACCGTGAATACGATATCCAAACTCACGTGTCTTGGGTTGTGATATCAGTGTCCACATTGAATAATCAAATTTAATTGAGTTTGCTGTTTCTTTAGCACTCTCACCAGTTGTTTTACGTTTGTAATATTTGTGATCGTATGGATTCAATACAATATCACCTGCATTATAAGTTGCAGTATCGTTCATATCATATGTTGGGTACGCTACGTCTGTGGAAACTTTTTCGATTACGATTGCAGAAAAACTTTCTGAACGATTAGGTTCACCTGCGTGTACAAATAAGTCGTAATTGTCACTAGGAATGTCGGTATAGAGACTATTAGATAAACTTGAATTCTCAGATGATAGTTTAAAGTTATTAACGAAACCACCTAGCTTTGAACCTAATTTAAATTCATATTGTTCACGCTGTGCTGTGATAGCAGATGTACTAAACCCTTCACGTGCATGATAATATGAAATGATATTATCTACTTGTGTCGCATAATTATCTAATACTTCGAATGGCTTAGTCAAAATCATTAGTAAGAATTCTGCAAAAGCATATTCACTACTACGTCTCCATGCCATCTCAACAGGAGATCCGTCTCCGAATTCCCAATCTTGATCCATAGTTGAAATTTCTGCTGTTGTAATCGCGCCGCCAAAAAACAAATCGTTCATAGTAGCAATTTGCCCGTAGCTATCTACTGGTACTGGCCAGTCTTTGTCGTATGCAGCTTTTAGATTTTCCCAAAAAGAAATCTGTGTATAATTAGTGCCATGTACATCAAAGTTATCTGGTTTCTGTGATAGACCAACTGTTACCCACGGTTCAACTACTGGGTTGTCTGTGCCATATACATATTGTAAAATGCCGCGCCAATGTCCAGGTGATTGCTCGTTGATAGAACGATAGTTCCATGTCTTCCAGTTGTCTGGGTCGAATGTATCATTATATAGATTATCGATATTATTTCTAATCATCCACTTCTTAAAGAATGGATACTGTATATATTTTTTCTCTGCAATTGAATATTCAATTGTTGCATCACGGTACACACCGTAGTCGAAATGCTTAATCGCATAGTCTGATGTAGAAGATGCAATTCTATTATATACAAGAGTTTCGAATTCTAGTAGAATATCATCTGTTCTATCGCCCCACGCTGGTGTTACAGAACCATCATGACCTATAATCATTTCAGTTGTCGGGATGTATTCGATATCAGTTACACGTCTTGGAACATATAATGCATTGATATCCAACTTAGTTGAACTAGGCGGAATAAATGTTTCAGAGATTTTTTCAAAATATCTTATCTGTATCTCATCATCTGCTTGCGCAGTATATTCAACAAATACAATTTCACTGCCTTGAAGTTCATAATCTGTGATATTCTTTTGTAGAACGCCATTAAGATATACAGAAAGTTTTTCTGCATCAATAACATCTGCAATCATATTATCAGGTATCGGCTGAAAACGGGACCCAACAACAATATCAATATCACCTAAGGTATAGTGACTTAGTGCGTCACCAAAATTAATCATTGCAGTTCCGTCAAATACACTAATACTTGAACGCTTTGCTAGTGAGATTTCTTTAATCGCTTGTTCTAAAATTTCAGTAGTTGTTTTTGTATCACTGCTAGTATCTTCTAGTATATCTCTTATAACTGTTACTAATTTATTTTTATAACTGTTATATGCCGATGACAAGAACTCAACAGACTTAACTGGATCATAGTCATCACGTGTTACTGCAAAGTATGCTTTCTTAATATCGATAGAATTGCGAACTAACACACTGCCCAAATTATTGAAACGTGTCTTGTCTGTGTTATCACCTAGCTGTCTAAAGTTGTTTACGCCATTAGCTTCGCCAGTTAGTCCTTCAGTTGTTTCAATTAATCTAATCATATGTTCATAGACAGTTGAATACGTCATTTCTTTAAGGTTGTGATATTCATTATCTGTGTTATACTCAATCGATGGGTCAACACGTTGCCACACAAAGTCACCATCTACTACAACATTATCCGCTGTAGCATAATCAATATACACATACCCTTCAACTGCATTATCAAATTCAATTACACTGTTTGAATATGTGTAGTTACCAAGTTTTTTGATACCATCTACATATACATCAATATCATTTTCACTTAATGCTGCTTGTGTAAGTTCTACTCGCTCTACAGATCCAGTGCCAACTTCATGTCGTAGATTTCTGTAATTAAATTCACATTCTACATACATAGGCTTAGAATAGTTTACACCAACTGGCAAGTCAATTCTGAAATTAAATTCACTGTTATAATCACCTGCTTTTAATTTTGCATTAAGACCAAGTTCAATATCAAGTGGGTGTAAGTCACTAGTGACATATTCGAAAATACTATAATTGTTTCCATCATCTGCTACAAATTTTGGTGCAACCCATACGTCATCTGTTACACCATTTGCTAGTTCAACGTTAGCACCGAATTCAATAATAGGGCGTTTTGCCTGTTCGATATATTGTTTATTCTCACTTGTGATAAACTCACGAATATCATCATAGTGATACCACGCATTGTTATCACTCCACCAGTTACTGGTTGCTGCTTTATCAATTGTAACATAGTGTTTATGTATACTATCTTGCGTACCGTCTACAAAAAATCCAGGACTTACCCAATAATATAAACTCCAGTTTACAAACTTGTCTGCATCAATCGGTAAATTCACAGTAAAAGACTTTGACTTAAACAATCTTCTATGGTCGTTTGTCAGCATACCTTTATTAAACATTGCATTCAACAAGTCATCATAGTACACGTTGTCATTTATATTGGTATTTGAGAATACAGGTTCTAGTCCGTAATTGTCACGCTGAAACAAATGTTCGGGGAATGACATGTAAACATCTTTGTCACTGTAAATACCTTTCTCTTTTCTGCCAAGGAATGCTTTTTCTTTTCGCATTGATCCTTTAGAGAACGCACGTTCTAGTGTAGCATCGAAGATACTTTCTAGTTCACTGTTGCGTAAGTGTGCTGGGAGAAAGTTATATATTTTATTCGCCATTCTTATTCACCTGTTAATTCATTGTCTGCGATTGATGAAATGATTTTTACATCTTTTGATGTTACTACGCTCAAGAAAATCTCATGCGGTTCACAATTAATACTTAGCAAGTTCTTGAAATCGTTTCCTGCATACTTTGGAGTAATCACAACACTTGAAATATAATCTGAAAGTTCTTGGTGTAGATATGCTGCTAATTCTGAGAAGTAGAATTGATCCCCAAAATCCCAGTTATCTAAGTTAAAATATTCATTAACTTTTTTAGCAACTACACTTTTGATTTCACTATTAGTGTAAGCGGTACCACGTTTAGCAATAACTTTGAATACTGCTTGATTTTCTGCATCTGCATACTCACCGAACAGCATCTTAAACTTAACTGGAATATAACTTACATGGTCTCCGATAGCTGCTTTATCTTCAATAGATTCCATAACCTTACGAAGTTCGAAGTTATTCGGAGATGATGGGATAACATCGCTGAACCCATTAGCAATCCATTCATTAATATTTCTAACATAATCTGCTGTAAGAACATACATATCGATAATGTTACTTGTACTTGGGTCAATGCGTTTATCTTTATCTGCATAATGGTCCCAGCGGAAACTCATGAACGTGTCCTCGACATAACTACGACCCATAACTACACGATAATGAACACCGTTATAATCAATTTCAGTTCCATCTTCATTCACTACCCCATATTCAAAGCTAGTAGTCCATATACCTGAAATCTTACGCTTCCAAACATTTGTTTCTGGGTTGTACCAAATAATAGCGGTAGACGGAAGTGCTTCAGTGTCAGTTGCTGCAATCGCACGGCTTGATACTTTTTCGTAAACAACATCATCTTGTGTGTAATCTTCAAGTATAATGTAAGATGCGACTTCGCCATCGAACACATTAAGAATACCATGCGGATCCTTTTCTGAGTCCATATGTATCACTTTAACCTTCGAATAATCTGTATAGCCCGCATCGGTAATAAATTTATCATATACATAACTTTGTACATCTTTATATGATTGTACTTTTACATTAGTTCTATATGTAACATCAACTGCTGCTTCCACTTTAACTGTAAATATTGATAGGTCTGCGATGCCCACTCCTGCAATACTCACATCAAGTAGGGTGCCTTCACCAGGATCAAATGTCCAGAATGTAATTGTATATGTTGATGCATCTACTTCTAGATCCCAATGATCTCTAGAAACAAACGCGCCATTTGGCATCTGAATTAATATGCCTTCTTCTGTTAAAACTGTAGTAGAATTAAAAACGATTTTACCATACGCTAACTGTTTCCACTTAACGTCATTATCATTTAAGTCAATGCCCCAACCATCATTTCTTGGGAATTCAAAATCATACATGCTACCGTTAACTGTAGTGAAATACTCAGTCTGTACCCCAATCATTGGGTGTGATGCAGTGTCAATTGTTTCACCTTCTGGAAGCTCGTTTTGGTCTACCCAAATAAAGTTTGAACTGTCACTTGCGTCTGAGAAATATGATGAACTAGGAGTTCCTTTAAATCCAGTGTCAAGTAAATCTGCTGAACTCAATGTTACTGTAGAAGATGTTGATGCAACATTTGCGGCATCTGACGTTTCGACATTAACTGCTAGAGCAGGATAAACATACTCATCACTTTCTACAAAATCTACATCATTTTCTACTACACTAGATTCGCCCACAAACCCAGATGTATCTGCGATATCAAATGAGATTACATATTGTGGATCTTCTCCGATGATCGGTACATCGCCATTTACATCTAATTCAGGAGTTACCTGATATTCAATGCCCAGCGGAGATACCAAATAATGCTGTGTACTTCTGTGTACAATTTGTCCTGGGTGCCCGTTGATAAATTCTAAAGTCTCATTTGCACCGGTGTACTGATATACCGCATCAAACGTTGCGCCGCTACCGTCTTGTACATAGTTAGTAATTGGTGCGTGTCCGATTGCAACTGTATCTGTTTGCACATTATCTACTGCAACTGAATCAGCTTGCACATCATAGTAGTTAATTAGAAGCTGATCACGTTCTGCTAAATTAGTTTCATTGTCAACAACCATTTCATTATTGCCATAATAGAATTTAACTTGGTCGTTACTTTCAAAAACAATTCTTTTACCTGTGAAACTTACTGTGTATTCTGCTTCGTTATCTCTAATACCTGGATTATATGTCAGTTCTAAAAATACATCTGTGCCTGGAACAAGTGTTGTTGTTTCATCGTGAATTTCCCAACCCCACTTTACTCCATCAAATACATATTTGATAATAAATGATGACACCGAAAGGTCTTCAATCTTTTGAGATTTAATACTTGCAATTTCTGTATCTTCAAAACGTGTTCTATAACCTCTAACGATAGCTTCTATCTGCCCAGATAGTTCTGGTATAATATCAGTAACTTCAAAATTATCAAAGTTTGATACTGGCGCAGTTGTACTATAATTCATACGTGTCCAATATTCTGTTCCACTATCTCCTACAAGTTTAACAAAGTCACCAGAACGTATACCATTAACCATAGTAGCACGAGGTACAATAACTTTAGGATCAGTAGGATCAATGTCAAATAATTCTGGTGTTAGAGTTAAATCAATAACCGCATCAGTGTTTGTTTTGTTTACAGAATAAAAAAGATTTACTAGACTTGGATGACGGATTGCTTTTGAAATTTCGTTTCTAATAAAATCGGTAGTGTTCCCGTTTTGTCTATTAAAACGTAGGTTCATCGTAATAGCATCATTATCCATATACACAGAACCATCTCTACCAGTAATACTGATATTAGAATGATGACCTGTAACATCATCCATTTCAAAATAACGTGAGTTACCTGCATATGTTGTGTTGATTGCTTTTACTTTTGATACGATGTTTGAACCTAGTGATAGCGGAAGAACATTATAGTCTTGCGCATTCACCATTCTGTCTTGCGCATAATAAGCACGTGGTGCAATACGTCTTACACTTGTATAAGACTCTGCCGCAAAGTTTTCTGAGAAATCACGTGTTGTTGATAATGTAAGAACTAATCTATAATTCTTTTTGTCAGCACCTGTGTATGGAATAGAAATTGTTTTTTCTTTAACATCGTTTCTATCTACTCTGTAGTTTTCGTTATCTGTTGTTCGGTACCAAACACGATAGTTACCACTCGCAGCATTACCAAATACTCCGTCGCCGTAATGCAATTCAATTGCATTGTTATTAATTGTATTCACACTTACAATATCGCCATTGCCGTTACGTAGTGAATTATAAATTGCTGTTTCTCTTGTGTCGTTATCTACTTTTGTTACACTGGATGAGTATGTATTAGTATTGTCTACTTTCTGTACCCAAACATCAGAGTTTGAAATATTATTTGTTGCAACTGTCTCTATAAGATTTGAGATTTTTGTGCTGTATGAAAAGTTTTCAAACTGTAAAGTACCGGTCTTTGCATAAACAAAGAAGCCAGTTCTATCTGAAGCTGGGCCTAAGTTATCGTTTCTGTTTACAATTGTAAATTTCTTTGTTTCTATTGGCTCTGCTTCAAGAATTTTGTCATCTGTAAATTCTGTGCGTACTGCTTCAAATCTTCTGTTCTTACCTGATACAGGAGCTTCAAAAGAAAATGATACTGCACGTGATGTATCTGTTTCGTTAAGTTCATAAAGATAATTCTCAACACCTGCAACTACCATACTTGCCATTGGGTCTTGAATTTTTGATGATGTATTAAGAGCGGCGTTGATAACATCAATAAAGTTTTCATACCAGTCAGTATTATTAGAGTCATTCCAATTGATTGTACGATTAGCTAGAGAGTTACCTTCGTTATCTGCAATTGGTTGGTCTGTTGTAATACTTGTGATCTTTAAGAAACCACGTGCGTTTGTCGGGCGTGTCTTATTGTACCCCAACGTCTTAGCCATACGTAGAACACTTTCACGGCGTTCCGCTGTATCTAAGAAGTTTTCACGTGTATTCATGTCAAGTCTAAATGACAACGAATGTCCTAGATATGCAACTAAATCTAAAATTGCAATAAATTCTGAACTTGAAATAAAGTCATTAAACTTGTCTGGGTACGTTGTTGCAACGTAATCAACTAATGCGGCTCTGATAGTATCAAAGTCGTATGCTTTTAAACTTACATTTGTAAACGCTGTATAAACTGCTGTCCAGCTTTCACTTGCAAATAAATTGTCAACTCTTTCTTGACTCATGTTATTCTCTCTCTAAATCTATTTGTAGGATCACAGGTTCATCTTCGTTTACGATTGATACTGTAAGTTCTACGTTTATGGTATGATCTGTATCTGATACATCAATATTATCTAAGTTAACTCTAGGGTCTTCATCAATAATAGCTGTGATATCTTCTTCAATAATGTCTTTGATTGCAGGAGTCAACGGTTCGAATATTAGTTCATGAATAATGCTACCATATGTAGGCATCATTACACGCTCACCTTTACGGGTCATGATGTGGTTCATCAAGTCTTCAATAACAAGGTCTTTGCCAGTTAAGACATGATTAATAGCATTTTTATTCTTTGTGCTAAAACCTGAAAATCTAATATTGTTCATGTTATTCTCTCTACAGTTAATCTGATTAAGAGTATTTATCAACGTATAAACTACGAACATAAATATACACATGAATATTGGGATATTAGGATCAAGTTTTTCAGTAGGATGCCATTACAATTCAGAGACAGGAGAAAACAATCTTGCGGCTCCGTTTGAGTCATGGTTAGAGAAATATCTACCCGAACATTCGTACTTTAATAGTGCATGTTCTGGTAAAGGAACTGAATTATATCTCGATAAGATTGTATACCTCAAAGAAAAACACAATGTAGATTTGATTTTAATAGAGTTAGTTAATAATCGTTCTATGCTCAATGTCAAATCACAAAATTATGACTTGACAAATATATCAAATGATGTATATAAGAATAGTGCATCTATTTGGGAATATATACGAGGTATTACACAACCAATCGACTATAAAACTTTTAGCTCTAAAAGAGAATTTGATATATGGAAGAGTGTGCAAGAGCATATTGCATATAATGAAAATGCGTTTGAGTTTTGGGGTATATTAGATTGTCAACAAGCAATAAAGCTGTGCGATATGTTAGGTATTCGAGTTGTTGTCTGGCAAAAGTCATTTGATTTCAGAGAACACATAGAAATCGATGTTAAGTTCGATGAGTACCCAAATGCACATGAGTATTACATAAGTAGATATAGTGAAGCAGAAATTCTATGTGACCATGTACACTTCAATGATGCTATCAATGAAGAAATGATAAAAGATTTCATAGTACCAGCGATAAAAAGTAAAATTAACGCTTGACAACTGAATAAATTACTACTATACTATTAACATACAGATTAGGAGACTCTAAATGGGCAAAATGAAAGAGCTTGCAATGCAAGAAGAACAAATGGAATTGTTCGCACTAGATGGGTTAGATTACTCAGAATATGATGTGAACGTAGACTTTGAATTTGTAGAAACCGAGTATGACGGATTTAAAGTTGACTCTATGATTTCATTTGATGAATTCAGTACAGAGGTTGCACCAATTGATGTAACATACGAATACTCGGATGTGTATTCACGTGATTGGATCATGTGGGAAGAAACAAAACCCTTGACAACTAATAGCGAAGCTGATACGTTGCGAAATAATATTACTGAACTAACAAAATCTCTTTATGCGCAATATGAACGTGTGAAGGCTTTGAATGAAGAAAATGAAGACCTACGAAATCAAATCGAAGAGTTGAAAACTACAAAAGTACATACTAACACAAGGAAGTTTTAATGCCAAATCTAGTACCAATGGTCGTTGACCAGTCAGCCAATGGCGAACGAAGTTATGATATCTTTTCACGCCTCCTTAAAGAGCGTGTAATCTTTCTAACTGGCGAAGTTAACGATTACCAAGCAGATTTGCTTTGCGCACAGTTGTTGTTCTTAGAAGCAGAGAACCCAGACAAAGATATTCATTTTTATATCAACTCGCCAGGAGGTGCAGTAACATCTGGTCTTGCAATTTATGACACAATGCAATTCATCAAACCTGATGTATCTACTACTGTTATTGGACAAGCATGTTCAATGGGATCATTCTTAGCGATGGCTGGATCAACTGGTAAACGATATGTTCTTCCTAACTCTCGCACAATGGTTCATCGTGTATCAAGTGGTACACGTGGTACTGGCGGTTCTGTATATGTACAAGAACTTGAAATGGAAGATAACATTCGTCATTTCGAAGAGTCCAAGAACATCAACAAACGCCTAACTGAATTGTATGTAAAGCACAATACTAAAGGAAAAACTTTTGAAGAGTTGGAAGCAACTATGAAGTTTGATACCTTTATGACTGCGAAAGATGCAGTTGATTATGGTCTAGCAGATATGATGATCGAAGAACGTCCAGCTTAAAAGCCAGGAACATAACTCCATATTTTAGCACTTCTAATTTTTATAGCGGCGAGGTATTCATCTACTTTGCCGCTATTTCTTTTTATATTAGTTTGCATTTCATCTGTTATGTCATACCAACGTTTCATATTAATTAGTTCAATGACTGAACTAGTTTCAATTTTATCAACACCAATATAATAAAAGTAATGTAACAGCGCATCAAACTGAGTCTGTGATAGAGGTTCTTTAACAAATTGCTCTAGTACGTTTCCGATATTACGTAGCTGTCTTTCTAGTATAAGTTTTGCAGAAGCAGATGAAATAGTACCTTGTGTTATATCAATTCTTTTTGATGCAACAGTTATATAACCATATTTTAATTCTACATCACTAATCTTATAACCATAACCAATCTTACCATCTGTTGTCTTTAACAGCGGTTCACTATTATTAATGATTGCGTCTTTACTCATTTTAGAAAAAATCAAATCTGTTACTGGATATGTAACTACACGAACATGTGATAGTATATATGTTGGTATATCAAAATCATAACCAATACCCAAGTATGTTCCGTTGGGTGTCACAACGTGTAACGGAAGTTGGATGTAATTTAATAACGAGCCTTTTTTCTTATCATATATCATGCCATAATAGTCCTTAACCAACTTGGAGCGCCTGCAGCTCTACTTCCTGTTCCCCAATATCTTGCAGAACCCACAGGAATTGTTGCGCCTGGAGAAATATCAACATGCATACCTACTCCATTCATGTACCCTGACCCAGCACCAATGGATAGTGCACCAGCACTCTTTGCAGCCTGTGCAAATTGTGCCGCTATCGTTGTATCACCGGTCATGCTTATACGTCTACCTCCTCGACCTTCATACAGCCATACGTCAGCTGCATACCCATGGTCGTGTCTATTCGATCCCACTGTACCAGTAGTGTGGTCTTGTCCACCAGAGAAAATAACGACATGTAAATTTGTTGCATTTGCTGCTGATAGTAAAATTCTTTCAAGTGCAGGTACAACTTTAAGTCTACGTGTTGCACCTTGGTTTCTATATTCAAGTGAACCGCCTTCGCCATCGTCTATAACATCTTCAAGGTCTGCTACATCAAGTTGTTCTTCTGCGCTATTTGGATCAGGAGAAATTTCAGATGCAGAACTTCCCGGTTGTGCGCCTGCACTTGGTGGGACATTATTACGTGTCATAGGTTCATGTGATGGCATTGATGAAACAATACTATCGTCTAATTGTGTGCTTTCTAAATTCTGAATATCAGCATGTGATACTGTAGTCATACCTGGTGATTGTGCAGCTTGGGGACCATTAAGATGCAACAAAGCACCAGTAGAAACATACATATTACTTTTTACTTTAGTGTGGTTTGAACCAGCACTGTCAAAGAATTGTGAGCCGCCACTCTTCAAGTGTATTTGATCAGCAGTGTTTAGATGATAATCGTTACCTGCTTTTATGTGAACATTCTCTCCAGCTTCCATATTGATGTTCTTGTCAGCACGAATATTAAAGTCTTTTTCGGCTCTCATTGAAATAGAACCTTGAGCATATGCCATAATCTCGCCCGTTGCGCCGATTTCTACCCAACCAGAACCACTTGAGTTAATCATATAAATTGTATCATTTGTTCCGTCTAAAATAATACTAGCACCTGAACCTGTTTGAAGTCTAATTTGATTTGGATGAACTGTACCATCAGGTGCAACAGAACCATCATCCATTGTTAGAGCATTGTTACCGGGCGTTTTCATACCTAATACTTTAGAGTGTTGTGGATTTTCATAACTTGCATCACGTTGCGGCGATGCAGTACTTTGTCCTCTAACACCATCAGCATATATACCCTGTTGTGCTACATTAACGTTTCTATCACTATTATCTAATTCGTCTTCTGCGTTTTTATTTCTTTCTTTAACAGATGCAGGAGTAGATTTTGCAGAAGGAACATATTTATACGCTCCTTCTCCTTGTCCAGTACCATCAGCTTGTGCTTGGCCAGAAGCTCCACCTGCTACAACATCCGGAACTTCCTGTGCTACTGCAAACCAGTAACCTCTAGATAGCTCACCATTATCTGCAAAGAAAACCATAATGGAAACGCCAGCGTCTGACGGTGCTGCGAACATTCCATACGATCCGCCGCCATTACTACCACCGAATGGTGTTGCATATTGAAAGTACATTGGCTCTTCTGGTGTGCCGCCTAATTTAGGAACATATGCACTAACTCTGCCTCTACCTTCTGGGTCTGGTTCACCTGTAGTGATAGCTATATAGATACCACTTTCAATATTTGATAATACAGGAGATTGTCCGTGCTTACGTTCACGTCTTAAAGCTCCCGCTAAACTGTTTGCACCTTGGTTACTTATTGACATTATTGATATTCCTCATTGCGCTTTTCTTCTAATTGTTTTTGCATATCTGCTAATTTTTCTTCGTCTTCTTTACGTGCCGCTGATGTCCAATACCAACTATCTAAGTCACTTTGAATTTCAGCTTCTCTTGCTTCTAATGCAACAATTTCTCTATCTCGTCTTTGTTCTTTAAACTGTATATTCTGTTCTCTGCGTTCTCCGGTAGTTGCCGCTTCAACCATACCATTAACACCTCGCTCTAACTCTTTAACTTCTCGGTATTCTTGTTCTGTCATTTCACTTAGATTTTTGTCTTTCAACTTTTGTCTAAGTTCGTTTTGTAGGCGTTGTGCTTTTTCATATTCAATGGGTGTCAGTGTATCCTTAGGTATTTCTGCATTCACACTTCTGAATCCAGTTTCAGAATTTTCTGATATGGATTTGATCCTTGAAGTACGTGATACATATGGATTATTGTCACTAGATATATCAATCATATCCGCCGACACAGTACCATCTGATGGATTCTCTACAATTCCATTTGTACCAACATAAAACGATGCCGCATCATCATCTACTTTTTGAGTATAAGCATCTACTTCAGCTTGTGTAATACCATCAATGTCATCTGCATTAAAAGTATCATGCCCGTTAGCTATCATATTCTCTTGTATGATAGATATCCCCTCAGGTGTTACCTCTATACCGCTTCCATTTATATCGTTGACTATTTGCGCATTATCATACGGCGGTTCTCCTGCAATATTTTGCACGACCATTTTATCTATTGTATTGTTCATAGATTGCAATTCAATACACGAAGATTGATTTCCTTGCGCACAATAATATTCAACTTGGCTTTTTGTTTTGTTAAACTGTTCTGCTTGTTCTGCCGTTGGTATACCGTCATTTTCAAGTAAGTTATTAGTAAGGGAACGTAGTGCAAGATTTGCATTTGGTGCCCCATCAGGATCTAGTAACAAACCTACATTGTTATCTGGGTCTATTACTGCCACAGATCCAGCACCAAGTGGAAAGTTGTTAGGGTTAGGAAGTTCTTTTATTGGAACAACAACTGGCCCAGGGTTTTGTTCTCTTCCTCTAGGATCAGCTGCATCTGGGTCGTATACTATTTGTCCCATAACAGTTTCTTCATCTAAGTCAACAGTCGTTGTACTAAAGAATGGGTTAACTGGCAGAAAACTATCTGGTACTGGTATTCTAATCATATCAAGTTGTTGAACGAATTGTCCATCACTAAACGAACTTGTGACATTTTTAACTGCATACAACATCGTTGCTAGATTTGCTATTTTTGTGTTATCATTTTCATCTACACCTGCAGCTTTATTAGTTACAATAGTAACATAGTTTGCACCATTGATAGATGTTGGGTGACTACGATATGTATCTATCGCATTACTATTACCGAATAATTCTTTAGCTACCTTAGGAGTTAAGTATGTGTCAATCCAATAAGGATCGCCCTTAATAGTTAACTTTAATTGTTCCATACTAATATCCATGTTTACAGCTTCATAGAATTTTTCTTTCGCTAAGTCAACTTCTTGCTCATTAGAGGATGAATAAATTCGTGTGTTACTCTTTTCTGTAAGATAAGGTAGAATTCCACGTTTGAATATAACTGGATTTATTAGAAGTGCTTCTACGATATCTTCTAACTGTTGAGTAGTCAGCGTAGATATTAAGTCATCGCCAAGTTCTTCCATAATAATTTGATTACTGTCACTTACCTGTCCTGCAATACCAGAGAAATTATTAGCTATATCATTTACTTGTGTATTTGCATAAGCTGAGAAATTAGCACCAAGTGCTTGCATTGTAACTTCATCGATGCGTCTTTCAATATCACGTGTTGCAGTATCTACAGTACTAACTCCGGTTTGTGCTGAATTATATTTCTCTAATAATTCATTATATCGCCCGCGTTCTTCACTTATCTTACTTAAAATGTCCGGATCATATTGTTGTGCAGCTTGTAATTGTGCTTGTAGTGGTTTGTCTCTTAATGATTCCGCAGATTGTCTTGCAAATTGAGGATCAACTCCCTGAGCAAGTAATGCATCTCTTTGATTGTTAACGATTGCTTGTGTTACTGCTTCACTCGAATCCTCTACCTGTGAACGTATAGAATCTAAATTTTCGTTTGCAGCAGTTCTGTCACCTTCAAGTGTAGACAATTGTGATTGTAATTCTGCTAATTTTGCTTTTGCTCTAGGATTTAAATCTTGTATGATTTGTTCATTTCCCTCAATGAAGCGTTGAGCAAATGCATCATCTTTTGGTAAGTTATATGCCTTGATTAGCTGTCTGTTTAAACTTATGTTTAAATCTAGAACTTGGTCATTAAGTCCAGTATACTGATAATAATATACCTTCTTACACTGTTGTCTATCAAAAATCTCTTTTACCAATTTAGCAGAGTTTGTTACTTTATTTGCATTGTCATAGTTATTCTGTACTACAATTTGATTTTTAGTTGTGATAAAGTATTTTACATTATGTCCTGCTTCACCACTAAGTGGATTAAGCCCGTTTGGCTTGGGAGCTGCATCTGGTAGAATTGTGACTACTTTAGTGAATGTATCTTTTTCCGTAGTAAGTTCAGTTCTGATATCAATAGATTGAATACAAATATCATACAAAACATCAACTATACTCAGTCCAGGAGTTATAACACCGGTTTGTTGTGATACATTAACAGAACCAGTTCTAGTAGCAACTTCATTTCTAGCAGAACCACCTACATTAGGTTCATCGCCATTCATCATAGACTCGCCAAACTCAGTCATAAAGTCATTATCAAATTCAAAATCATATGTGTGAATGTATTGATTGTTAGCCGCACTCTCTGTACTAAAATCGTTCTTTTGAATATTCTCATTTAACTTTGTAAAGAACTCTTCTATTGTCTCTTTTAATGTTTCTTTAATATCAAATTCAAAGTTATGTTGAATAAGATTAACACTACGACTAACTGCGTAGTCTGGTGTAATAGTACCTTCTATAGTAGTAATAGTACCTCTAGCATCAGTACTAGATGGGACATCACCTACATTCGAAATAACGAATGGGAATACTTTAGTTAGATTTTGATTTTCACTTCTGATAGTGCTACCATCATCACTATAACCTTTAAAGTTTACCTTTAAGAAATACTTTGCTTCTGCAATACTAGCATACCCAGATAGTAATGCTGCATTCATAAGATTATCATTAAGGCTTGTATTACCTACTTGTATAATAGAAAATGATAGTCTCGTAGCAGTACCGGCGAGTCTGGATACACTACTCGAACCTGCACCTAAGGATTTTATTTCTAAATCTTGTATATTGAATTCAGTAGTTACGCCAGTTTCTGCAATCGTGATATATTGAATATCACTACCAGGCCAACTGTTTGAAATAATAGAATCCAAATCTTGTGCTTCATTCAGTAAGAATTCAAGCGCATCTCTTTGTTTAACGACAAATAATTCTAAGTGATAGGTATAGTTTTGATATTGGTCAAGAGCATTCTCCCACCATTCATTATTGTTTTCCATACTGGTAACAATGTCACTAAGACTTTCAGCGTTGTTATAATTTGTTGCCATTATCTCATCTTATCTATGTTTGTTCTATTAGGAACATATATCTTTTTTCCAGCAGTGAAGTCATCAATTGGATCAATGATATCATCTGGGTTGCGCTGGGCAAATATCCACCAATACTTAGCAGTGCCATACATTTCAAAACTGAATAAGTCAGGGCGTTTATCAAACTGTTGTGGAATAGAAACGTATTCATCTAGAGGATCTCTAAACAAGTTGCGCTTTGTTTGAATATCAAGTACTCTACCATATAGTATACTTGTCTTGCTCCAAGGTGAATGTGACTTATACATAACCATCACTCCTTAATTCACCACTCAAATACTTTTGTATTGTGAAATTGTCTCTTACATTCTTAGGAGAGTATGTAGTTGTTAAACTCATAACAAAAGTACTTGTTACTGGCAATCTGAAATCGTCTACTTCAATATAATCTACATCAGCATCTAAGTTGTATGTAAAATCTCTGATAAGTACTGGTACATTCTTATAAACACCATGTGCAGTAAGTCGTAGAACAGGCGGTGGGAGTCCTTTATCTGGATCGTTTTTACCAAAGTTCATTTTCATTGCGCCACGAAAGTATTGCACTCCTGCTAAAATGTGTCTTGCTTGTTCTTCGTTTTCAATTACAATCGGTGCCGCAAGTGTAAGTTCTGTATTAGCAGACATCTCAAACGCACGTTGTTGAAAGTTCGAATGTGCTGGATCGTAAGAACTATAGTTAGCACTAGAAACACTGGTCACAGTCGGAGTGTATGGGAAGTTAAAGGTAGTTATTCCTGAACTTCCAAGTCTCCCACTCGGATCTGTAATAAAAACATTCTGTGTAGATGTATATGGATTAGACATCATAATCTCCTAGATATTGTTATCAGTATTTATCGTTGTATAATATACGCACTTAACACTTGACAATGAATTATTTAGGATGTATAATACTAGTAATATTTAGGAGAATACCATCATGGCTCGTAGAGTACAGAAATATTTAAACAACAAAGATATGTTAAAACAAATTCATATCTCTAAATCAAATTTCTCATGGTTTGAAGACCGTGACAATCATCATCAGTTTGATGTTATCATTGATAACGTTGCTGGTGAATTAGACTTAGCCGGAGAAATCCGCAATCTTGAAGCAACAGCACGTGAAAATCGCGCAAACCGTATTCAAAAGGAAGCGTGGGACTTAAACACTGATAAGAAGATGAAACAAGCCAACTTCGCAGTAGATCACGATTCATTTGCACAAGACGAACTAGTGTTTCGTGTTATGACATTTGAACATATCCCAGATGAACCTGGTCGTAAAGCTAACCCAAAGACAGTAGCAGATCATAAAGTCAAACTTCCGTTCCCTCCATTCAAGCATTATGTGATTGACGGAAACGACATTCGTGAAGTTGGTATCTCACACCATAATACAAAAACGAAAGAGTTTGATATCGTTACTGGTCGTGTAACAGCAACACTTGCTAACATGTATATCAAACTAGTAGAACGTTATTCACAACGTGCTAACTGGCGTGGATACACATACATCGATGAAATGCGTGGACAAGCATTGTTACAATTAACACAGATTGGTTTACAGTTCAACGAAGCTAAGTCAGACAATCCGTTTGCTTATTACACAGCGGCAGTTAACAACTCATTCACTAGAGTACTAAACATTGAAAAGAAAAATCAAGGTATTCGTGATGACTTGCTAGAGAATAGCGGACAAGCTCCATCATGGACACGTCAACTTGAGCATGAAATGAAATCAAGTGAGCGTTGGCAAAAAGTTATCAAGACTAAAATTACAGACGCTTCAATTCCAACTGAAACAATCAAAGAGATTTATGCAGACGATGACTAATCTATTCAACAAACTTGCGTTCTTTACAGACATACATTACGGTATGAGAAACAATGCACGACTACACAATGAAGATTGTAGTGCATTTGTAGACTGGTTCATTGAGCAAGCTAAAGCTAAAGGATGCGAAACATGCATCTTTGGTGGCGACTGGCACCATAATCGTGCAAGTTTGAATATTTCAACTATGAAATATAGTCTCGACGGACTAAGAAAACTAAGCAAAGCATTTGATAAAGTGTATATGATTAAAGGTAATCACGATTTGTTTTATCGTGAAAGCCGTGAGATTAGTAGTATCGAATTTGCTAAAGAATTTGATAACATCATTCTTGTAGAAGATACAATGATTGAAGGTGATGTTGCACTTGTCAGTTGGTTAGTAGGCGATGAATGGAAGAAAGTTCCAAAGATCAAATCAAAGTATATGTTTGGTCATTACGAACTTCCCACATTCAAACTTAATGCTATGGTAGAAATGCCAGATCACGGCGGTCTTAAAATGAATATGTTTAAACACCAAGACTATGTGTTTACTGGACATTTTCATACTAGACAAGTCAAAGGAAACGTTATCTACACTGGTAACGCATTCCCACACAACTTTTCAGATGCGTGGGACGATGAACGAGGCTGGATGTATCTAGAGTGGGACAAAGAACCTGAATTCTTTGCTTGGCCAGATGCTCCTAAATATAAAACTATCCGTCTATCTCAACTACTAGATGATCCAGCCAAGTTCTTGCTTCCTAAAACAACAGCAAAGATTTCATTAGATATTGATATCTCATATGAAGAAGCAAACTTCATCAAAGATACATTCATTGAAACATACGATTTACGTGACCTAACTCTAGTTCCTGTTAAGAACGATGAACATACAGAAGATGTAGGTGCAGAGATACACTTTGAAACAATAGATCAAATCGTTGTTGCACAGTTATCAGCACTAGACGGCACGTATGATAGAAACGTATTGATTGAAATCTACAACAACCTTTAAGAGATTATTATGAAGAAAATTTTGATTACCGGTAATAGAAATTACGGTCTGTGTCAAGCTATATGTAACATGTTCGATGAAAATAGTTATGAATACGAATGTGCAAGTCGTGCAACAGGATGGTCATTGGATACCAATGAAGAGCAATTACGATTAGCAAATCATTTTGTAGACAACGATTTCAATGTATTCATTAATAACTCTGCTATGTGGAAGTTTCATCAGGTTATGATTGCAGAAAACATGTATAATCGTGCTAATGATGCAGGCGTACATGCACAGTTCATTCATATGGGTTCTACTGCCGACACAGGCGTTCGTGGAAGAACTTGGCGTTATCCAACAGAAAAGAAAGCATTACGAGATTATAATCGTGACTTGACGTATATGACTATGGGTGGGTCTAACATCAAAACAACACTGCTATCACCAGGTAGCTTAACAACACCAAGTGTAATGAAAAAACATCCCGATAGACAACTAATAGATGTAGAATACATCGCAGAGATAATTTTATGGTTGCTTAATCAACCAGAATATGTTAATATTAATGAAATTAGTTTAGATCCAGTTCAGTCTGGAGCTTATGCAAGAGAGAGGTAAGTTGGTTGCTAAAACTAAAGAATATAACAATCCGAAACTTTATGAGTGTTGGAAACGTCACTCAAGCTATTGATTTAGAACGAGATTCATTGTCACTAGTATTAGGTAACAACCTAGACTTAGGCGGTGATGGTTCTCGTAATGGTACAGGTAAGACTACTCTTATCAATGCACTATCGTATGCTTTGTACGGTAACGCACTCACAAATATCAAAAAGAATAACTTAATCAATAAGACTAACGGCAAAGGCATGTTAGTTACTTCTGATTTTGAATACAACGGTAATGAGTATCGTATTGAACGCGGTCGTTCTCCTAATGTTTTTAGATTAATGCGTGATGGCATTGATATCAACGAAACACAGGATGAAGCACAAGGTGAAATGCGTCAGACACAAATTGAAGTTGATTCCATTATTGGTATTTCTCATAACATGTTTAAACACATTGTTGCGTTAAACACTTATACTGATCCTTTTCTTTCTATGCGTCCTAATGATCAACGTGAAATCATTGAAGAACTTCTTGGTATCACAGAGTTGTCTCGTAAAGCAGATAACTTGAAAGATGAAGTTAAAGCTACTAAAGAACAAATCAAAGATGAAGAATACCGATTGAAAGCTATCGAAGATGCGAATACACGTATTCTAAAATCTATTAAAGACATTGAACGTAGACAACGTATCTGGACTGAAAAGCACGATACTGAAGTTAACACATTGTCATCTGCACTTGATGCGCTAACGCATATTGATATCGATGCAGAGATTAAGAACCACACATTCATTGCAGAATATAACGAAAAGAAAACTCGTTTAGATGAAGCAGTACGCTGGATCAATAGTATTGAATCTGACGATAAGAAACAAGAAAAAGTTATTTCTAAACTTGAAAACGAAATCAAATTGTTGAAAGAACACACTTGTTATGCTTGTGGTCAGGAAATGCACGATGATAAACAAGAAAGCATTCTTGCTTCTAAAGAGGAACAGAAAAAAGAAGCAGCAATGCAAATCTTATCTAATAGTTCTCAATTAACTGAACACTTGGATGTGGTAAATAGCATTGGTGAACTTGGTGATAAGCCAACAGTGTTCTATGATTCACTAAATGATGCATACGAACATCAAAACTCAGTTCGTCTATTAAAAGAACAAATCGAACAAAAGAAAAAAGCAGAAGACCCGTATGAAGACCAGATTAAAGAAATGCGTGAAAGTTCACTTGAAGAACTTGATTATTCACACATGAATACTCTTATATCTTTCCGAGAACATCAGGACTTCTTAATGAAACTACTAACTAACAAAGATAGTTTCATTCGTAAAAAGATTATTGACCAGAACTTGTCATTCTTGAACAAGAGACTAGAGCGTTATCTAGACAAACTTGGTCTACCACATGAAGTTAAGTTCCAAAGTGACTTGACTGTAGAAATCACAGAACTAGGCAGAGACTTAGACTTTGATAACTTATCACGAGGAGAGCGTAACCGACTTATCTTAGGACTTAGTTGGGCATTCCGTGATATCTTTGAATCACTCTATTCAACAATTAACTGTATGTTTGTTGACGAATTGATTGATTCAGGTATGGACACTAATGGTGTCGAAGCATCACTTGCTGTATTGAAGAAAATGGTAAGAGACAGTGGACGTTCAGTCTTCTTAGTTTCACACCGTGATGAACTTCAAGGAAGAGTTAGTGATGTGTTGAATGTAGTAAAAGAGAATGGGTTCACTACATTCGCACAAGAAACAGAGACACTAGAACCCGGTGTTGAATTAGATTTAGTCATTTAGGAGATTATTATGACAATTAACGAACAGATTGAAGAACAAATGGCTGTTTACTTGAAAGAGTCAGAAGCATTTGAAACTAAAGGTGTTAAAGCTGCGGCAGCCCGTGCAAGAAAAGCATTGGGAGAACTTGGTAAACTTACAAAAGCGCGCCGTGCAGAAATTCAAGAAAAAAAGAACAATATGTAATTTAACACTTGACATGCAGTGTAGAAAGTGCTATATTAGTATCAATAAAGAAGTGAAGTGTCTCCTCTCAACCTCTCTCAACTATCGGATCTTCTTTATTGTTTCAACACAGAGCATGAAACAAACCCGGTGCATCTCTGATGCATCGGGTTTTATCATAGAAGGATAGAGAATATGAGCGTAACTGGAAATCTACCAAGAAAGTCAGATGAAGAAACTGACGAAATGAAAAAAGAAATTGAAAAGTTTCTAAAAAAGGGCGGTAAGATTAAAAAAATCGAAGAAGGTGAATTCACCGAAGCAAAGGATATGAAGTATAAATTTCGTAAGCCAGCTTTTCCGAAAAAGAAAAAAGAAGACTAACTAAATACTTGTATGGTAAGTACAAGTAAATTTTTAGAATGGGCACAAATGGTTACCGGCTGTACCGCAGCGTTAATCGTGTCACTTAATATTGGGGACACATGGGTCTTTTGGGCTATGTGTCTTTTTTTCATTAAAGATAGTATGATGGGCGTGTTTGCATATATAAACAAGTACCCAGGTATTATCATGAGTAGTATAATTTACGTACCAATTGATTTGATTGGTATTTACAGATGGTGGTTATTTTGAACTGGATACAAATAGATAAGCAGATTATTAGTATGATGCGAGTTATCAGCGATAAAGATAAATTGTACGAAGATGTAAAGCAAGTATTCAAATGGAATGATTCACAAGTCGAAGCTGCTGTAGCTCCGCTAATCAAGCGTTGGGACTGGCATGGTATGCATAAAGATGAAGTTCCAGCTAAAAAGAAACGTGTAACTAAAACCACAAAAAAAGCCCCTACTAAGAAAGCAGGAGCTAAACCTAAAGCAAAAAAGAAATCATAACTTGTTTCTTAAATCATCAAGATACTCAGTAAGTATCTTAGAACTACCTATTCTGACGTTGATGATACCGTTATAGTATTCATCCGTCTCTAACACTCTACGATCAAATTGTTCTTTAGCTTCCATGTAGCTTAAAGCACCACGACTCGGACAGTAGTGTAAAATCTCCCTAGTAAACATTTCAGGTCCTAATCTCTCAACATCTGCATTCAGATGGTCAGAAGAACCCCAGTATGTACGCCAATCAGATTCCTTGGTGCCACGTCTTTTGTTCTTACGCCCCTTTAGAGGTGGTTTCGTGGTCTTAAATTTTGCTAATTTCTTACCTACGTATTTCCTGTTATCCTCAAGATTCGTAATCAGATATACAAATCCCTCAACATCATTCGGTAATTCATTAACTATTTCGTTATTATATTTCCAATCACTCATGTGTATTGTATATCATTTCTTGTTATCTTATTAAGGTCTAAAGACCTAATCCTTCATATATTTCATGTCGCTTCGCTCATTCAATATATTCAGTCTTTATTTCTTATATATAATATAATGGTTATATTATTAATCTTATTTATATATGCCTGCGGCTAAGCCACAATTGCCCTGTTGCCAGGACAACTGCAAAAAATTATGGATACATGCCATAGCTTCATCGCCTCTGTTTATGAGCTAGTAGCCAGAAACTACGGGGTCGGTTGGCGATTCCCCCTTCACTCAGTACTGCGTCTTTCGACCCAACGGCATCACAATAAATCCAAACAGACGGAGTATATTGTAATCGATAGTGTTATAGTAACCTATCATCGGTTATATTATTAAACTGGTCAACCACGCACCTTTAGAGCCGTGGCTGTTGTAATTAGAATACTTGTATATGTGGTTAACGAGAAGATTGCGGGAATTCATCCCCACTAGTCCAACGGCAACAGTATCTTTAAATACTGGCAGATTCAATCCCGAGTTGGCAACCCAACTAACAGTTCCACTATGTCTGATATATTAGCATTTGTCATTGTGTATTAGCCTTGTATGTGCTATGTGTTAGTTTTATATTAGCTTTGTAATAGTTTTCAATAGAGCCTGAGTTATTTATATTAGCATTAGAGTATTGGCACACCTGCCTGTTTACTCATTTCATAGTTGTCTTTTATAATATCATTAATATGAGCAATGTGCCCAACTGGCATATCATGGAGTTCAGAAATACTTACCCCACCTCTCATATACCAAGTTAACTTTAACATATTCTTGTGTACGTTGTCAAGCTCTTTTTTGTATTTTTCTGTTTTTTCTTGAATTTCTGCTGGCGATGCTGTAATTAACCAGCCATGAAAAAATTTACAGGGTTGACCTCCAGAGCAACCTCGCCTTTATGCTCACATTCTGGGCATACAAACGCAAATGTGGTCGCATCTTTGGGCTTTTTAGACAATTCTTTGACTTTTGCATCAATTTCGTCTACTATTTTTGTTGGAATGTTGCTTAGGAACTCCATAATTTGATCATAATCATTTACATTTCCTTCTGGAGTTTCGATGTAACTGATTGTGTTTGCTAATAAATCTACGTTATGTTCTGCGATCTTTCTAAAACTTCCGTAGAATCTTCTTGCTAGTTCGGCTTCGTCAGTGTCCTCATTGTCTTCATTCGCTACACTATTCTGAATATGTTGAACGATTCGTTTTTGTTCAACATCAATTAGTGCCAATCTTGTGATAGCTTCTACACTTGGTGGTCGAATATGAATCTTAACTTCATCAAATTCAACTGGCTCTACATGTTCGATATCTGGGAACTTATTCAAGATATAATTTATATCAATGTTGAAGTCACTTACTTCCTCACAATTCGTACATTTATGCGCATGTGTCAATTCACGTCCGTATGTTGCATATTGTATAGCAAGATATAATGCTTCCATATCAATGTTGCACATTGTTCTAGGGTTTGGTATATCTGGACAACAACTCTTTGCTATGTTAATGAGTGCCTCTCCGTTGAGAAGTTCATCTGGGTTCTTCATAGTAATTTCATCTACCGCCGTCATAGGCAATACCCCAACTTCTTCTAGTAGTGTGGTGCCCCATTCTGGGTTAAATTTACCACCTGTTGGTAGTTTTATATAAATCCCTGGTTTTCTGAAATATTTTGTTAGTGGGTTTGTGTTCATTTTTTCGCCTCTTGATAAATACAACGATACGAAGTATTTATGTTCATAGTTATTTAATCAATTATAAACTACGAATATAATCATAAAGTGAGAGATATTATGGCAGAAGATGTAATTATTCAGGGTTTTGGTAATGACCGAAGTTTTCCAGACTTTGCTACCGAAGCAACTCAAAAAGGAATCATGCAAGAAGCAGGTAAGCATAGCAATGCTTTTACTCAGATGGTTAGACTTCTTAGTGCGCAAGCTGCTGGACAAAAAATCTCTCAAAGTGAATATAAAAAAATACAACAAGAGTTACGTAACAATCGAAAAGCTACAGATGCTATCAACAAACAAAACGATAATAATGATGCGAAAAAAAGAAAGCAAGATAGTACTGCATTAGACGAAGATAAGAAACAAACAAGCATCTTCAAGAAACTTCTAATCGCATCCGTTGAACGCACTCAACTTTCTGCAAAGCAATTTCGTGAAGAAATTAAAAATGACAAGAAAATGCAAGAATTGATGAAAGAAGGAATGTCTTCTGATTCTGCTGGTATTATGGCAAAGTTAGAAGGTTTCGGTGTAGCACTTAAAGGTGTAGGTAAACTTGCGGGACCACTTGCTTCCGCAGTAACTGGTGTTGCTACCGCAGTAACTGGTATTAATGCATATATGAAAGCACAAGCACAAGATAGATTTAATTTTGCACAAGAGCTAAGACAGAGTGGACTTGCGGCAGGACTGGCATCTTCTCAAGCAAGTTTAACTTCATTCGCGGCTACAGTTAGAGAAAATAACTTTACTCTTGGTGAAGCCGCTGAGTTTACACAGCGTTTTGCAAACTCAGTTGGGGTACTTGGTGTAAAGAGTTCTCTTGAATTTGTAAACTCACTTGCATATGCAGGTCAAGGCGGCGCTGATATGATGCGTAGATTTGGTATGGAGTTTGGCGAGGTAGCGAATGTAGCAGGTACATATCTTGATAGTGTTCGTAACCTTGGTATGCTCGACAGAATGAATGGACAACAGTTGCGAAGTAATATGGATGACTTTATGAGTACTGTAGTATCTACATCCAATGTTATGAAGATTAATATGGAAGATGCGGCAAAGATGATCTCCGACACACTTGGAAGAACAGACATATCATCATTGCTTGCTACTATGGATCCTCAACGCGCCGCACAAGTACAAGAAGTTGTTGGTATGGCAGGTGGCATGGATAATCCATTGGGCGAGGCGCTTGCTATGAGACTTGCAGCAGGATCTCAGGGTGAATTTCAAATGACATCACAGTTTGCAGATTTAATGTCAAGTCCAATTACAGCATCTATTATGCCACTTGTTGAGGAACTTGCAAGATCAACTGAGCAAGGCGGAGTAAGTGGGTTTCAAAGTGCATTAGCAGGATCACGTGGTGAAATTCAGGGAGCAATAAACGGCGCCAGCAGAGAGTTATTATTGAGTGGCGATCAAATGGGACAATCAATGATTGCAGCGTTTGCTAAGTTATTAGGTACGGTAGAAGACGCAGATGCAGGTTTTACTGCATTGTCAGGCGATGATAAAGCAGTTGTTGGCTCAATAGAAGCAAGTAGACAATTTACTTTAGCACTTGAAGGTGTAAATAATGCATTTATTGAGAATGCAGATTTAGAACAGAATTTGGGAAGACTTAACACTGCTAATGTACAGCTTGCCGGAGAAATAGAAGGTGCAGGGGTAGCAGTCGCACAACATGCAGAGATATTAACAGGGGCTACTACAGGACTACAAGCCCTAGTAACTGATTTGTCTTCTGGTATTGTAGGTTTAGCTGGTGATGGTTTGGGATTTTTAAGTGAAGATAGTGCAGAATCATTAGCAAATGTTAAACGAATGCGACAGGTGGTAGAAGATACATTTGGCGCAACAAGTTTAGAAGCAATTTCTGCACCTATATTAAAACAATTAGACAATGTAGAAGAAGCACAATCACGTTTCGAAGAGGCCCCGTCTGCAAATAATGAATTTAGATTAAAAATGTCACAACGTGCTTTACTAGATGAAATAAACGAACTTAGGGAAACTAATCCAGAACAAGCACAAACACTACTTAGAGGCTCAGGATTAGAAAACTTTACAAGAGAAGGTGAAATAATTAATTATGATCCTACTATTTTAGAACAGCAAGGCAGTGAAGATATATTTGGCGATCAGATGATGAACCGTGAAGGTTATTCTCTGCTTGGTGGCGGAACAATGCTCACTAGAGATGATACCGCAGATGCACTACTAGCAAATATATTACAAACTGGAAACAATGCATTGGGTACTGATTTTACTAAAGATGCGTTTAATGCATTATTGGGCGCTGATGGTTCTGGATTGTTAGATGCTATTGGGTTTGAACGAGAAGGTGATTCGTTCACAGATGATGAAAAACAAATGATCACATCACTTGCTACACAAATGAGCGATAGAAAACTAATAGATGATGAGATGTTGAATAGACTTATCAATTCTATACGAGAAGATTCTGGTAGAAGTGCATTTGATTGGGCTGCATCATCTGAAGAAGACAAAGTTCAACAGAGAGCATTGCTATCTACTATGAACCAACTACTGCAAGCATTGAATAATAATTAAAAGTGTTGACATGTGCTTAAAAACATGCTACTATAAAAAATACAGGATATAAAAAATGGCAACTTGGAAAAAATATTTTAAAACATACGATGGTCTCCCACAACGAGACCCATCATCGTATAATCAAGGATCGGAAGCATCCAATAAGCGTTATAGCAGTTGGTTACCTGAAGTTTATCAGGGACAACCAAACCGTGTGCAACGTTATGGACAGTACGACCAAATGGACTTAGATAGTGAAGTGAACGCAGCGTTGGATATCATTGCTGAATTCTCAACATTACAAGATGAAAACTCTAGATTACCATTTAAATTCGACTTCCCAGAAGATCCAACTGAATCAGAGAATGATGTTTTGCAACGTACACTACGACAGTGGTGTTCGGTGAACGAAATGAACAAGCGTGTTTTCCGTATATTCCGAAATGCCATTAAGTACGGCGACCAAATCTTTGTTCGTGATCCAGAAACATATAAACTATTTTGGGTTGATCCTGCCAAAGTAGATAAAGTTATTGTTAACGAAGGTAAAGGCAAGAAGGTAGAAGCATATTATATCAAAGATATTGATATCAATATGGAAAGCATGAATATTACGGCAGATGCAAACAAACTTACACAAACTGGTGCAGGCGCATCAGGTATGCCGAACCTTAATAGTAATACTACTCAAGGTTACACTGGCGGTAGTGCAGGTGGATCACGTTTTGCAAATGATCAATCATCGACACCAGTTGATGCGGCACACGTTATTCATATTTCATTGAATGAAGGCATCGACGGCTTTTGGCCTTTCGGTACATCTATCTTAGAACCTATCTTTAAAGTTTATAAGCAAAAAGAATTATTAGAAGATGCTATTCTAATCTATCGTGTACAACGTGCGCCAGAACGCAGAGTGTTTTACATTGATGTAGGTAACATGCCAACTCACAAAGCACGTGCGCACCTAGAACGTATCAAGAATGAAATTCATCAAAGACGTATTCCATCTAAGACTGGTGGTGGACAAACTGTTACTGATAGTGCTTACAATCCACTATCAATCATGGAAGATTATTTCTTTGCTCAAACAGCAGAAGGTCGTGGTTCTAAAGTTGAAACACTTCCGGGCGGCGAGAACTTAGGTCAAATTGATGATTTGAAATACTTTAACGACAAACTATTACGTGGCTTACGTGTTCCAGCTTCATACTTAGGTGGCATGGATGACGGCGGCGCTACAGTGAATGATGGTCGTGTAGGTACTGCAATGATTGCTGAATTTAGATTTACTAAGTTTTGTGAACGACTACAAGCACTTATCGTTGAGCAACTAGACAATGAGTTTAAGATGTTCTGTAAAAATCGTGGTGTGCAAGTAGAAAGTTCGCGTTTCTCATTACAATTCAATACTCCTCAGAACTTCGGTAAGTTCCGTCAAGCAGAAGTAGATCAAGTTGCAATGAATGTGTTCTCATCAATCGAAGGTGCTGATTATATCAGTAAGCGTTTTGCTCTACAACGTTTCTTGGGACTAACAGAAGATGAAATACTAGAAAACGAAAAGTTATGGCGTCAAGAAAACGGCGACACCGATGCACTAGCTGGCGCTAGTGATAATCTTAAAGGCGTAGGTGCAGCACCTTCACCGGACGATATAGGCGGAAACGATGATTTTGACTTTGATGAAACTGACGTAGATGATACAGAAGACGGTTCAGTAATCGATGGATCAGAAAACGCAGAAACCGACGAAGAAGTATAAATACTAGTATGAGATATTCAGATTTAACAGAAAACTATTCTCCTGACGAGGATAATCATAATAGTAGAGAGATAGATGATACCCGTAAGGATCGTCTAACTCTTGTACACCTATCTAAACTGCGTAAAATTCGTGAATACCGTAAGTATCAAGAAGGTGTTAAATCACAGCAAGTACAACGTCAATATAAAGGCGGCGGCGATGAAAGCGGCGGCGATATGGAGCTATAGTCTCTATTAAGTAGTAAGTTTTACTATTTACGTCACATACTAAATATCTCTACGACAATGAAACGGCTAAAAAGTAGCCGTTTTTTTGCATTTCCCTATTATACACTATATTTACCTATAAATACTTTTGAAACAAAGAGTGTTTCTACAACCGCCACAGAAAGCAGTGGCTTTTTAGATAAGGAGACATTAATATGTCAAGCAAACTAGAACAAGTACTAGAACTTCTTATCAACGAGGAGCGTGAAGCAGCGGAAGAGCTACTGCACGATTTTATCGTAGAAAATGCTCGTCAGATCCATGAGGAACTACTGAACGAAAGTGACGAAGTAGTAGAAGAAGAACTTGAGGAACTAGACGAAGCAGACGATATCGTTGAGCTAGAAGACGAAGCATCAGAACTAGAAGATGATGCATCAGAAATTGAAAACGAAGAATTCTATGACGAAGACGAAATGGAAGACGAAGAAGCAATCGATGATCTAGAAATGGATGACGATGCAGAAGCGGAAGACGAAGGCGTTGAAGCACGTGTAGATGATCTAGAATCAGCATTAGCTGAACTAGAAGCAGAATTCGAAAAAATTATGTCAGGTGAAGACGATGACATGGAAGACGAAGCAGACGATATGGATGCGGAAGACGAAATGGAAGAGTCATTCGAACTAGAACTAGACGAGTCAGAAGACGAAGACCTAGAAGAAGGTGAAGAACTTGACCTAGAAGAATCAGACGATGACGCAGACGAAGATGAAGACCTAAACGAGTATGTAACTCCAGTGTCAGCATCAGCAGGCGACAACGGCGATAACACATCATCAACTGTAAACGCAAATCCAAAGCGTCCAGGTGACGATTCAAATGCAGCACCAGTAAAAGCGAATGATGGTAACACATCAGGCGGCAAAGGTGACGCACCAAAAGATATGGGTACAAAGAATGTAAACGTATCAGGTAACTCAAAATCACCAGCAATGTCAAATCAAGCGGCAAAGCCAGGTGACAATGGTGTGAATAACAAGTCAATCACATCATAATTTAATTCTATTTGGAGAAACCAATGACCGTTCTTATTGAAAGATTTTCACACAGTCAAGCAGGTGTTAAAACCCGCATTGTCGAAGGTGAGGATGGTGGAAAGAACATGTTTATGGAAGGCATTTTCGTCCAAGGTGGCGTAAAGAATGCTAACCAACGTGTTTACCCGGTTTCAGAAATCTCAAGAGCAGTGGAAAGCGTTCAGAAAAAAATCTCTGAAGGTTACCCTGTTCTAGGTGAATGCGATCATCCACCGGAATTAACAGTTAACGTTGACCGTGTGTCACATATTATTGAAAGTATGTGGATGGACGGACCGAACGGCTATGGTAAACTTAAAATTGTTCCTACACCAATGGGCAACATCATCAGAACATTAATCGAATCAGGCGCTACTTTAGGTGTTTCTTCTCGTGGTTCAGGTGAAGTTGGTAACAACGGTGAAGTGAGTAACTTTGAGATTGTAACTGTAGATATCGTAGCTCAGCCAAGTGCTCCAGAAGCATATCCAAAGGCTATCTACGAAGGATTAATGAACATGAAAGGCGGCTATCAAACTTGGCAGCTTGCACAGAGTGTTCAAAATGACAAGTCTGCACAGAAGTACTTGTCAGAAGAAATAGTAAAGTTCATTCGTGAACTTAAACTGTAAAACAGGAGAAGCAACAATGGCAACAGAAATCCTTGCTAACCTTCTAGAGTCCGGCGCACTAAGCGAAGAAGCTGGTGCGGCTATTAAAGAGGCTATGGAAGCAAAACTAAATGAAGCAAGAGAGGAAATTACAGCCGAGTTGCGTGAAGAATTCGCACAAAAGTTTGAACATGACAAAGGTGTTATCGTTGAAGCAATGGATAATATGCTAACTACAGCAATCCAAGCTGAGATGACTGAGTTTAAGTCAGACCGTGAATCTCTAATCGCAGAACGAGTTGCGTATAAGAAAGCAATTTCTGAACACGCTAAGATCCTTGAAAAATTCATTACTTCTCAACTTGCAGCAGAAGTTAAGGAACTACAAGCTGACCGTGCAAAAGTAGCTGAAAATCTAGAAACGACAAAATCGTTTGTAGTGAAGCAACTATCACGTGAACTTGCAGAATTCCATAACGACAAGCGTGAATTAGTAGAAACTAAAGTGCGCATGGTAGCAGAAGGCAAACAACTTCTTAACAAAACAAAAGAATCGTTTGTCAAGCGTTCAGCAGAGTTAGTAGAGAACACAATCTCTAACGCTCTACGTTCAGAAATCGCAATGCTTAAAGAGGACATCACAGCGGCTAAAGAAAACGAATTTGGTCGTAAACTGTTTGAAGCATTCGCAGGCGAATTCATGTCATCACAATTGAATGAAGGCACTGAAGTAGCTAAAGTGAACAAAAAGCTAGACGAATCTGCTAACAAAGTTGCAGAATTAGAAGCAGTGATTACTGCTAAAGAAGCAGATATTGCTACAGCGCAAAAAGCCAAGCGCGTAATGGAAGATCGTATGAATCGCAAAGCGAAACTAGACGAACTACTGTCACCACTTGCTGGTCAAAAGCGTGAAGTAATGTCAGACTTACTTGAATCAGTAAAAACAACTAATTTAAAAACAGCTTTCAAGAAATATCTACCAGCTGTTTTAAATGAATCAGTTTCAGCGCAAGCGGAAACAAAAACATTAACAGAAAGCAAAGTTACAGAACACACTGGAAACCGCGTTGTAAAAGAAACAACACAGTCAACAGGTGACGATGCTGATATAGTCGTGCTAAGAAAACTAGCCGGTCTAAAGTAATTAACCAGAACACAGGAGAATCAAACAGATGGAAAATCTTTTTGAAGGTAACAACTGGGACAACACACGTGATGCGCTACTAGAAGGTCTAGAAGGCACAAAACGTGACGTAATGTCATCAGTACTAAACAACACAAAAGTAGCTCTTGCTGAATCAGCAACAGCAGGCGCAACACAAGCAGGTAACATTGCGACACTAAACAAAGTGATCCTACCAGTTATCCGTCGTGTAATGCCAACAGTTATTGCAAACGAAATCATCGGCGTACAGCCAATGACTGGTCCAGTGGGTCAGATTCACACACTACGTGTACGTTATGCAGACAACGCAGCAGGCGTAACAGCAGGCCAAGAAGCACTATCACCATTCGATATTGCTAAATCATACTCAGGCGCAAACGGTGCAGCACCAGCAGCGACAGCAGCTATGGAAGGTACAGCAGGTAACAGAATGTCAATCCAAGTGATGAAACAAACTGTTGAAGCGAAAACACGTAAGCTATCAGCACGTTGGACATTCGAAGCGGCACAAGACGCTAACGCAATGCACGGCCTAGACGTTGAAGCAGAGATCATGGCAGCACTTGCTATGGAAATCACAGCAGAAATCGACCAAGAAGTTCTAGGTTCACTAGAAAATCTAGCGACAACTGGTGCGACTTTCGACATGACAAACACACAGTTCACTGGTACACCAACATTCGTAGGTGATCGTCATGCAGTTCTAGCAACTCTAATCAACCAACAAGCTAACCTAGTAGCACAGCGCACACGTCGCGGTGCAGCAAACTGGGCAGTTGTTTCACCAGCAGCACTAACAGTGCTACAGTCAGCAACTACATCAGCTTTCGCACGTACAACAGAAGGTACATTCGAAGCGCCAACAAACACAAAGTTCGTAGGCACACTAAACGGCACAATGCGCGTATATGTAAACACATATGCAAATGACGCGGCACCAGTTCTACTAGGCTATAAAGGCTCAGGCGAAATCGATGCAGCAGCATTCTATTGCCCATACGTACCGCTAATGTCATCAGGCGTTGTTGTGGATCCACAGTCATTCGAACCAGTAGTGTCATTCATGACTCGTTACGGTTACGTTGAGCTAACAAACACAGCATCATCACTAGGTAACGCAGCAGATTACGTTTCAAAAATCGAAGTTGCAAACCTAGCATTCGTATAAGTTTTACTTAAACGATTAATAATATTAACCCGGGAGGAAACTCCCGGGTTTTTTTATGTTCTAAGTTAAATCTGATAAATAGACATAGCACAATCTAAGTTTGGAAGAAAATATCATGGCAGAACAATTAAAATTTGGCGACCGACTATTTCTTAAAGGTGAAAAAGTTCTCTTTGATAATGGCACAGAAGATGCGATTATTGAATCGAGAAACGGCACCCTTGTAATTAAAGGCAACTTAACAGTTGAAGGTACAACTACAACATTAGACACTGCATCTACTGTAGTTTCTGATCCGTTTATACTATTAAACGGAGATCATACAGGAGCTGCATCAGAAGATGTTGGTATCGAAATTGAAAGAGGCACTGATATCAACGTCAAGTTTGGATGGGACGAAACCAATAATAGATGGTCAACGTTTGGAAAATTATTTTATTCTAATAATATAGAAGCAGATACTATTGTTGCAAATACTAGTATATCGGGTCCATTGATTTCATCTAATGTTACTATAACAGGTGGTAATATAGATGGTACTGTGATTGGCGCAACTAATCCAGTACAAGCATACTTCACTGATATACATGGTGACGGTACAAATATAACAAACGTTCTTACAAACTACACAACGACAGATTTAGCTGAAGGCACAAACTTATACTTCACTGATGAACGTGTTGATGATAGAATTAATGAATTGTTTTGGGCATCATATGGTATCTCAGCGACATATACTGATCCCGCAGGTGTCTTTGAAATTGGCTTTGATGCTACAAATATAGGCACTGGCGAACAAATTCTTGATACTACTGACACTGTACAAGCGGCATTTAGAACACTTACATCAGGTCCAAACTTAGATTTAACTGTTTCTACTGACGGAGATAACATTGTAGTAGACACCGCAGTAAAAATTAATAACTTAGAATTCAATACATTTACTGGCACTGGTTCAGTAAGTCAATTCACACTTCCATATACAGTATCACAAGATTGGCAAGTTCTAGTATATATCGATGGCGTAGTACAAGAACCTACAACTTCATATACAATGTCTGGTAATACGCTTACATTATCAGCGCCGCTTGCATTAAGTTCTGTAATGAATGTAATTAAGATGGCAAGCAACACAGTTGCATCAGTTGTAACTGATGCAGATACGTTAAATGCACAACCTGGTAGCTATTATCTAGATTATACAAATTTTACAAATACTCCAACAATTTCAACAAACGTATCATCATTTACAAATGATAGTGGTTACATTACTAGCGCAGACATTCCAACAAATCACATGGTAAATGATGCAAGTAACACAGTCGCAGGAAGCATTAGTCCATCAGTTGACGCAACCCATGATTTAGGAACAGCAACAGAACAATGGAATACAATTTATGGACATACAGTAGAAGCAACTTACGCTGACCTTGCAGAAAGATATTCAGCAGATGCTCCTTATGAACCGGGAACAGTTCTAGTATTCGGCGGCGAAGCAGAAGTAACTACAACTACAATGTTAGCAAGTACAAAAGTTGTTGGTATTATCTCTACAGACCCAGCACTTAAAATGAATTCAGCAGCAGGTAATTCACAGACGCATCCTTACATTGCACTTAAAGGCAGAGTTCCGTGCAAAGTAATTGGCAAAATTGAAAAGGGTGATCTATTAGTAACATCATCGACACCAGGTTATGCTAAAGCATCTCTTGGCGTACCAATGATTGGCACTGTAATAGGCAAAGCGATTGAAGCAAAGTCGGGAACCGGTGAGGGAATAATTGAAGTATTTGTGAGTATAATGTAATGACCACAAACATTAATTCATATATCTTAGGTGCATCTACTGTACAGAATACTAATCTACATAATAATGTATTTGGTAATGTCACTGGTACAGCGGTTGAAGGCGACACACAACTTGTAATAACAACAAGTGGCGACTTGTCGGGCGGCGGCACAATTACATTAGGCACTGGCGGAACTCTTAATATAAGTTATACTGGACCAGTTAATGTATCAGAATTGATAAATGATAGTGCATATATTACATCTGCATCTGTACCAACTAATGTAAGTTCATTCACAAATGATAGTGCATATATTACATCTGCATCTATACCAACTAATGTAAGTGCATTCACAAATGATAGTGGATACTTGACAGCACATCAAGACCTATCATCATATGCATTAACTACTCAACTATTTTCTGGGTCTTATAATGACTTAACAAATACGCCAACTATTCCAACAGTGCCAACGAATGTAAGTGCATTCACAAATGATAGTGGATATCTTACTAGTTATACTGATACGACATATTCAACTGCTACATCGAGTACATTGGGATTAGTTAAGATTGGGTATGTTGAGAGTGGTAAAAACTATCCAGTAGAATTATCAAGTGGTAAAATGTATGTAAACGTTCCTTGGACTGATACAGATACTAACAGTGACACAACATATACAGCAGGTACCGGACTAACTTTAACTAGTACAGAATTCTCAGTAGATTCAACCATCGCACCGAAAACATATGTAGATACTGCTATTAGTAACTTAGTTAATGGTGCGAATTCATCTTTCGATACACTGAAAGAAATACAAGATGCAATGGCTACTGATACAGAACTTGCTACTGCAATAGGAAATTTAAGTATACCATCTAATGTTAGTGAATTGACAAACGATAGTGGGTATATCACTAGCTATACAGATACAAATACAGTACTATCTAGTGCATCATTCAGTACAGCAAACGGTGTTCTTACATTAACAAAGAGTGATGCAAGCACAGTAACAGTTGACCTAGATGGTCGCTTTACAGACAACACCCATGCAGATGCAATGAACCAAGGAGTTGCAACTACTGACTCTCCTAGTTTTGTTGATGTAACTGCGACTAACTTTCATGGTACATCAACGTATGCTAAGTATGCCGACCTTGCAGAAAAATATACAACAAATGAGGAACATGTAGTTGGCACTGTAATGATGGTATCATATAATGAAAATTATGAGGCTTCTCCTGCAACATCGGGTAGTTATCCGATTGGTGTAGTTTCAGAGAACCCAGCATTTTTAATGAATGATAGTATAACAGGACAAGCATTAGCTCTTAAAGGTCGAGTACCAGTGAGAGTATATGGTGCAATACGAAAAGGCGAGGCAGTTTATGTTTATGAAAACGGCGTTGCTAGTAATAATTACAATGGAGCAGCTTTAGTAGGAATTGCTTTAGAAACTAATACATCTGAGAATGAAAAACTTGTAGAATGTGTTATCAAAATATAAAGGTTGAGAAAAAATGAGTATAACAAAAGTAAGTAAGTTTGTTTTAGAAGATAACAGTGTATCTTTATTAAAACTAGACACTACTGGTGGATTTGAAGGACAGATATTGTCTATTGGTTCAGGTGGTATTATAGAATTTGAGGATAAATTAGTTACAGAAGATGTCGAAGATATTGTAGCAGGTTTAATCCTGCGTGGAAATCATACAAACATTTCAGTTTCTTATGTTGATGGCACAAATCAACTTAACTTAAATGCAAGCGGCGCAGTCACAAGTGTCAATGGACAAACAGGAGTTATAGTACTAGGAACAGATGATGTTGCTGAAGGTTCAACAAATTTATATTACACAGATGCTAGAGCAGATGCAAGAGCGCAATTAAAGATTGATGCACTTGTAGATACAGCTCCAGGAACATTAGATACTCTAAACGAATTAGCTGCGGCTCTGGGCGATGACGCAGATTTCAGTACAACAATTACTACTAGTATTGCTACAAAACTTTCAACCGCTGATTTTAATACTACTTTTGATACACAACTTGCAACAAAAGATACAGATAACCTTTCAGAAGGATCAACCAATCTATATTATACAGATGCAAGAGCAAGAGGCGCAATTAGTGCAACAGGTTCATTAAGTTATGACAATTCAACCGGTGTCATTTCTTTCACTATGCCTGCACAAACTACTACAGCAATCACTGAAGGTACAAATTTATACTATACTGATGAGCGTGTAGATGATAGAGTGTCAAGTCTTTTAGTAGCTGGTACTAACACAAGCATAACATATGATGATAACGCAAATACTCTTACTATCTCCGCTACCGCAACTGGCGGCTTTGACTTATCATCAAATGATACAGATGATTTAGCAGAAGGCTCAACAAATTTATATCATACAGATGCAAGAGCAAGAGCATCAATATCAGTAACAGATAATAGCGGCGATGGCTCTGTATCATATGATTCATCAACTGGTGTTATTTCTTATACTGGTCCAAGTGCTGCTGAAGTTAGGACCCACATATCTGGTGGAACTGGTGTAACTATAACCAATGGTGAAATTGCTATAGGACAATCTGTAGCTACAACAGATGATGTAGAATTTGTAGACTTAGTTCTAACAGGTGATCTAACAGTACAAGGTACTACAACTACAATCAATACTGAAACAATTGAACTAGCAGATAACATTCTTCTACTAAATTCAAACGAAACTGGGGTACCATCTCAATCGGGTGGTATTGAAATTGAACGCGGTACAGATGTAAATGTGTCATTCTTATGGAATGAAGGTAGTGATTATTGGTCGCTGGGATCTGAAAACTTATTCACAAGCGGTAAGTTCTTGGGTGATGTAACTGGTGACGTAACTGGTACGGTATCATCACTTGCAAATCACGATACTGATGATTTAGCAGAAGGTACAAACTTATATTATACACAATCTAGAGTCGATGCAAGAGTTGCAGCAGGTTTTGCTATTAGATCAACAACAGATTTAAGTGAAGGTGCAAATTTATATTATACAAAT
>Ga0233426_10000355_pt1 | contig 50188 bp, 52 predicted proteins | sample SI_118_April2016_6_FD_179875 | JGI IMG/M metagenome (GOLD analysis project Ga0233426, IMG submission 179875) | Seawater microbial communities from Saanich Inlet, British Columbia, Canada - SI_118_April2016_10_MG | ecosystem: Environmental > Aquatic > Marine > Inlet | place: Canada: British... | reverse complement strand
GCAAGACGTGGCAGCTTACATGAGGTATTACAATCTCGAAAGGCTACATTCGAGTAATGGCGACATGTCGCCAATTAACTATGAAAGTTCTCTAAGAAAAGTGTCCGGTTTGGCTTGACCAGAACATTCCTTGGTGGTTTGATCGTCGGAATGATCGCTGGCGGAAATGACCCTGCTAATGCGGTGGCAGCAGGAAGGGCCTTTGGTGAAAACTATGGTAAGGGTATATTTCTCATGTCGCTGGTTATTGCCGTTGCGGGCTCGTTCTTTAGCTGGCTCCCCGGCACTAGATTTCAAACTACCTGACAAGGCGAGTTGAGTAGCCGACAAACATCGGTGTGCTTTATTCGTCGTCTGAGGTCGTTATCCCCATGAGTATGCTCTCTTATTCAACAAAACTTGCGCTCTTCTTTGGCGTGTCTCTAGCCATCATTGAGGTGGGTTATAATTGGCAAAACCCATCTTGGTGGCCTTATATCTTGGTTGACTATTTTGCCGTATCGATCCTGATATATGGCGTACTTAAAAGTGATCGGGTTCTAACTGCTGCTTGGGGGTTCACCTGCGCCATGTTCTACTTGTCGTTTTTCCATGCAATAGAATTTGGTCAAATTCAGGCAGTGGTCTGGGGCAAGACATTTATGTTGGGCTTGACGGTGATTGGTTGTTGCCTGTACATTTTCCCAAAACAGAAGGGCTCTCATTAATGATTGCACTTGCTTGGTTAGTCTATATCCCGCTGCAGATCCTGTGGTTGCCAATCAGTTTGCTGGGGGTGATGTGGGTGGCGTATAAACAGATTGCTGTTAGCCAACGTATGGGAGTCTCTCAAACGGCAGTTGAGATAATCAACGGCCGATGGACCATGGATGTGTTTGGCTTGCGTCGTGACGAGCCGGCCAGAAAGCTTGCCAGCGCCATTCCAAACAACTCTATTGCTGGGTTGTGGCTGACGCTTTTTCCACTTTGGTTGGCGCGTCAGATTGCTGGTGAGCCTTTCCTTTATCCTACTCTGCCCTCGCCCGAGAAGGCGGGCTTGGCTAACTTAGTGCCATCGCGCACGATGGAGTTTGATGCGCTGATCTCGGCCAATAGTGACACAGCAGATCAGTTGGTTGTGCTCGGAGCAGGTCTTGATACCCGTGTCTTCGGCGCGCTTAATCAAAACATAGTGTCTTTGTTTGAGTTGGACCAAAAGGCCATGCAGGCATACAAGCGCGAACACCTTAAAAAGGCGGACATAGAGACAACCAAGGTGCAGTTTGTTGAGGTGGACTTCGCCGATCCAGACTGGATCACTGGTCTTATGGCAACCTCTTATAACCCAAAAAAGAGGACTATCTTTTTATGGGAGGGGGTGACACTTTATCTAAGCGAAAGCGCCGTGCAAAATACGCTTGTGGCACTGAAATCTCAGGCGGCACCGGGCAGTGTGGTACTGGCAGATTTTTACTCTCAACACTTTGTTAATATGAGTAAAGGAAAAGCAGTGAACAACGTGCTCGAGGCAACTGGAGAGTCTTTAAACCTCGGGCTTGATTTTTCCGATGATGCTGAAGCGGCACTGCGCGCATTTATCAGTTCTCAAGGGTTGGCGCTGGGCCGTCATCAGTTTTTGGGTGCCGGAGATAAAAAAGGCCCCTTTATGGTGATTGCTGAGCTGTCGATTTAATGGTCTTATTTGCCTATGCTGTACATTGAGCGACACGCTTTAGCTTGCTGGGCGGGTTATTTTTTCCAACACAGATTAAGGGTGAGATATGGCAAGGTTCATTGCTTTAGTTTTGGCGGGATTATTATTCTGTAGCATGGTAACTGCGCAACCGATAAAGGTTGGCGTACACAATTTTGTTCGCGCAGAAACTGATCGATACATGAACAACCTTATCGTTCAAGGTGAGTTGGGTAAGTTGCGTCATCTTCGTCAGCCGGTGGATCTGCAGAAACAGACGATTATTCGCATGAACCTTGATACCCTTTACTCAAAAGGCGTGTTCGATATGACTGCTGGGGCGGTGACCATCACTCTACCTGAGACGACGGATGGGCGATATCTCTCTGCCCATGTGATCTCCTAGGATCACTTCACCATTGATATTTATTATAGCGGAACCAATACCTTCATGATGGAAGACGTGGGCACCCGTTACGCTGTTTTAGTCGTCCGAGTATTCGCCGATGCCTTTGATGCTGATGATATTGCTTTGGCAAACAGCTTCCAGGACAAGGTTATTGCTAGTCAGCGGGCAGCGGGCGAGTTCATTGTGCCTAGTTATGACGGTAAGAGTTTTGATGCCACACGGAGGATTGCTTCAACTTGGTTCACTGTCAAGGGGTCATTTGGGAGCCTTCTTTGGTGGTGCGGGAGAGGTTGATCCAGTGTCACATCTGGTTGCTACAGCGGTTGGCTGGGGTGGACTTCCCAAAACAGAAGCAAGCTATTTCTCTGCTGGGCCGTTGCCCGGCGATGCCGATAAACCCCATGAATTGATCCTTTCAGATGTGCCCACCAACGCGTTTTGGTCTATCACCCTTTACAATCAACGCGGGTTTATGGTGCCCAACGGAACCCTGAGCGTTAATGCCTTGAACAATGTCAATGCAACGCCGAGAGATGATGGTAGCTATCGAATCCAATTGGGGGGATGCAACGCAAAAATTGCGAATTGTATTCCAACACCAAAGGGCTGGAATTACCTATTGCGGGCTTATCAGCCGAGTGAGTCAATCCTGTTGGGGGACTGGCAACCACCAAAAGCCATGCCGATTGAGATGTTAACTGAATAGTGAGTACTATCTTTTTATTTCATAGCAATGAGGTTAGGATCTAGTTATAAGGGTAAACTACCTTTTCACTGTGAATTAAATTCAGTTTTAGACGTTAAATTTATGCCCAATAAAGCTGCTAACTGGCGCGTCTGCTAAAAAAGCGGGCAATAGGTGCAAAGGACAAACAGTCAACATTTCAAGATTGCTTATTTAAGCTGCAGACTTTAGATAGAACGAGACGAAAAGATGAATCGTAGAAACTTTCTTTCAGGAATACTTGCCAGCGGCGTTGTAATAGGCGCAGGTGGTTTAGTTTGGGTTGGCAATGGGTCGAATAATCGAGCGCTGACAATCGACGCTTCTTTAGAGACTCTTAATCGATTGATGAATGCTGAAATCAACACCCTAGGAGATTGGGGTATTTATCAAATCCTAGTGCATTCTGCACAAAGCATTGAGTTCTCAATGATCGGCTTTCCTGAGCATAAATCGGCGCTTTTTAAAAGTTCAGCGGGCAAGCTGGCATTTGCCGCTTTTTCGGCGAAGGGCGAGATGACCCACGGTTTGAGTGACGCAATTCCTGGTGCCCCAGCGATTGAAGCAGAGGGCGATATCAATTATGCCTACCAGCGACTCAAACAATCGATGATTAATTTTGCTAATTACAAGGGACCCCTTGCAGAGCATTTCGCCTATGGTGCGCTGGAGAAGTGGCAGTATGAACAGGCCCATGCAATGCATTTTTACAATCATCTTTTAGAGGTGGAGTTAGAGAGTTAGTCAAATAGCAAGGAAGACACTGTGCAATCTGATAAAAATAAGTGGTTAATCCTCGCCTCCATCTGCAGCGCTTTTGCTGCTTTGGCTCATTTGGGCTGCATTATTTTCGGAGCTGATTGGTATCGTTTTTTTGGCGCTGGCGAACAGATGGCACAGTTAGCGGAGACTGGCCACTGGTATCCCACGGCGGTTACCTCAGTGGTTGTTTTTGCCCTATCCTTATTTTCACTCTATGCTTTGTCGGGCGCTAACCTTATTGGTCGACTTCCGTTGCTAAAACTTGGGCTGATAGTTATCTCAGCGATTTATTTGTTCCGAGGTCTGGCCTTTGTGGTCATAATGCCGCTGTTTCCCGACAATAGTTTAGCTTTCTGGTTGATCAGTTCAGGCATTTGTCTGACCATTGGTATTTTGTATGTCGTTGGCACGGTGCAAGGATGGGCGCTGCTAAGTAAAAACAGCAGATAAGATATAAACCATGTCAACTTCATAGGCCAGAAAACAGAGTGCAGAAATGAATCTTAATCAAGTCATATTGCCTGTCAAACAACTGCCTGAGGCGGTCAACTTTTATTTAAAGCTTGGTTTTACTCAAATTGTGGATGCGCCTCACTACGCGCGCTTTCAGTGCCCAGAGGGTAATACTACTTTTTCGTTGATGCTGGAGAGTGTAGACTTCACTAACGGTGCAGTGATTTACTTTGAACACCGTTATCTTGATGATTGGGTGAGAAAGTTAAAATCTATTGGTATTGAATTTTCACAAGACCCAGCAGATCAGGATTACCTTTGGCGAGAAGCTGTTCTTGAGGACCCCTCTGGTAACAAAATCAAATTGTATTGGGCTGGCGAGAACCGGCTCAATCCACCGTGGCGGGTAGAGAGAAATGCAAAGTAAACTGGCGGCACATTAATAAAAAGGAGCGTTTATGATTTATTCAACCACCGAGTCCATACCGGACAGAGAAACCGAGTCTATCGTTGGCGTGGTGACAGGCAACGTCGTGCAGTCAAAACATATTGGTCGTGACTTAATGGCTGGATTAAAAAGTATTGTTGGTGGGGAGATCCGCGGTTATACCGAAATGCTGACGGAAGCCAGGAACATTGCAGTTCAGCGACTGGTTGAAAGTGCCAAAGAAAAAGGTGCAGATGCCGTTGTGGGTATCCGTTTTACCACCAGTGCAATAATGGATGGCTCTTGTGAAATCATGGTGTTTGGCACCGCGGTGAGATTAAAACCATAGTTGACGATTAAGCAGGAGCTTTGTCTTGACCGATTTACTTAACAGAGCATCATGAGAAGCTTTTTTCTTGTTTTGGCATGGTCCTGTGTGGTTGGGAGCGTTGTTGATGGGGTTCTTCTGCTCTATGCCGTCTGGATTAATTTTTTGCACGATTGGTTGCTGTTGTGTATCTCAATCAACGATTTCCTCAGAGACTACATGCAGCCTTTGTTCTGGGTAAAGCAGGTGGCGTTTTTGGTTTTACCTGAGTCGATGGTTTTGTGGCTGTTTAACTTGCCGGCGCTGTTGTACTTTCCGATTAGAATCATCACCAGTACCATGATTGGTTACTGGGCGTTATCTAGGGCGGCAGAGATGTCGAAGCACAGTTGATCAAACCAGAGTTACTTTTTATAGCAGAGCAGAATTTTTGATTCAGCTAAACTAGACAGGAACTGGCAATGTATCTTAAGGGGATGTAAATGGGATCTATAAATGGAAAACTGGATTACGTGGAATTTCCGGCAGCGGATATTGTGGCAACCAAAGCATTTTTTAGTGAGGTATTTGGTTGGACTTTCGAGGACTTTGGCCCGGACTACGCGGCGTTTTCTAACCAGGGCCTGGATGGTGGCTTTTTCAAGTCAGATAAGAAAGCAGCGACTGAAACTGGGTCAGCTTTAATTATTTTTTACAGCACTGACCTTGAAGGTACCTTGAGTAAGGTACTGGGAGCTGGTGGTCTGATAAGCCAAGAAATCTTCTTTTTCCCTGGTGGCCGGCGGTTTCATTTTATCGAACCCAGCGGCAACGAACTTGCCGTTTGGACAGATATTAGTCTCTAGAAAAATTGTATTTAAGACCTACCTGGTTAGGTATTTAACATTAATCCGAGCGATAGGAGCAGTGGCAACATTAGCGATAAAGGTAGTAAGAAAAGCAACCATTATTACGCTGGGCTAGGAATGATTTTCGGCGGAGGCATTGGCTTGGTTTTTGGGCAGGCTATATTGGCAGATGTTGCACTTGGCGTCATTGTGGGTGCTGGTATCGGGCTGGTTTTTGATTCCATTGTTGGCCAAGCTAAGAGTAAAAATGGCGGTAACTAAAGGTTGTTGTGCACTAGTCGGTTTTTTTAGGATCACGCATTATAAATTTATTTTTTTTACTATTGAGCTTTTTTGCTTTGTGAAAATCGTATTATTCCAGAGACCTGCAAAATGATTTCTTAAACATTGATGTTTCCCCTGCTTGAAAGGAGCTGGCTACCTATAACGTGGTCAGCTCCTTTTTTATGTCGGACTTGAGATGACAGCAAGTGGCCTCCTTAATAATCAGTCGAGAGGTATGTTGTTGTGTTCAGGTGGGTCGACAGTGAGAAGCTCCGACAATATGCTGGTTGTATTGGCGACCAAAGTAGACCGAACACTATTTGGAGAAACTGTGGAATTTGTTGAATACGGTAATAGACAGGGTCATACAGTGATTTATTTTCATGGTGCCCCGGCGCGGCAGAAGAAGCTGCTTTTTTCTCAGATACGGCTCAATGTCAACATTGTTTGCTGGCAACGATTTTCTATCGATGAGTCTCTCACTGGTGAAGACTATTTCCAACATATGGCCGATGAAATTCAAACCATAATTGACTAGTAAGTCGGATTTCTGTCTTGGTCGATCAACTTCTGTTCCAGTTACAACTAGTACTGCGTTTGTATCTGCCCTAGGGGTGTGACTAACTGGTTGGACTGTCTGCTCCGAACACTTTGTTAGCACGAGCAAGTGTTTTGACCCTAAGTTTGTCACCTGTTTTGGACGTCTTTATCGTCTGTGATTTCTACGTTTTTTGTATTCGGTAAAAGTGAACAAATAGATACCACTAACCCATAAGACAAACAAACCGATTCCAGCAGGCAGAAATACCCATAGTTTGACCCAATCGGCAAAAAAACTACCGTCATGGATTGATTCAATGACATCACTGCGACGCTGGGCGACCGATAAGACCTCAGTGGTATGAGTATCTATTTGCACTTCCCAATCGGTTTTAGAGACAAACTTGATGATTCCTTTGCCGGGTTTTAAATCAGCTCGTTGGAGTTGGTCCCAACGCGTAAACTCGGCCACCTCAACAGCTGAAGCGGCGTCAAACAAATCTTGCATCGAGGCCATAGGGACAAGCTGCCTCTCAATACCCTTCTGACTGGGTGGTTGAATCCAATCGAATTCCTTTTTAACCATCAGTAGCAGGCCAGCACCTATCATAATAATGAGCGGAAGTGCTATTGAGAAAGACCCCCAATAGTGAATCTTTCTCAATAAGGTAGATGTTCGCATTTAGATTTTCGCCTCAACCGTCAGATGATTTAATACCACTTAATCTCTCCCCATCGGATTATTGGAGGTGCCCTCCATTATTCCACTGGGCACCCAAGGGGCACCAGCATCTAATAACGCCTGCTTAAACGCCGGGAACTTTTTTTCAAACAAATTATCCAGTTGCGGTTGTAGCTCTCCTAGCGCATCTTTTACGTAACCCATCTGCTGCTTTTGAGTAGAGGTCAAGCCCCAAGTATTCACTTCAGCGAGTTCAATCATAGACAGACGGCTCGAAATTGTGGCGGGGGAGGCACCAAACCTGCGGCTCGAACGCTTACCATTAATCATCTCATCCAGATTGAAAACCGCTCTTCGCAGCTGCTCATATTGCGACTCTAAGTCACCAGCAACAGCTAACGAGCGATCCAACGCTATTCGGAAGGATTTTAGCTGGGCTTTTAAATCGCTTATTTGACTGGTCGCTGCAGACAGGCTGCGCCTTAGTTCAGCCACTTCCAGCAGCATAGAAGAATACTGCTGAGGAGACAGGCCTCCATTTTCTCTTTCTTCATGGAGTGGCTTAACCTTGAAACTGACCGCTTCAGTGAGCGCTCTTGTCTTCCCATTAGTGGTGCTAAACAAGGTGGCTGTATAGATGCCCGGTGACACCAAGGGCCCCACATCATCTCCACTACCAGAGTTTAGAGCCCTAGAGGAGGATAAACGTAAATCCCATGTCACCCGATGCAGGCCTTTGCCAGTGTTAGCACTTACTTTACGAATTGAATCACCCTTATCATTTTTAATAATCAGATAAACCATAGGTTCTAATTCTTTCAATTCCGTCTCTACTTTTTCCCATGAGGGGTACAGTGGATAGTCACCTTTTTCTTCCGCCTTCTTTTCTCTCTGTTCACGCTGCTCAGTTAATGATTTAACACCGTCACGCAAATAATAGGTGAAAGTAGCCCCAAACTCTGGATTCTCAGTACGATATTCAAAATCACCCTCTGTGCTGGTATGGAATCTTTCAGGGAGATACCAGAGTGCATCTCGTGATGGAAATAGCAATGCTTCTTGCTTTAAGCTTTCGCTGTTAATGTTACGCAGCGGCGAGAAGTCATCCAGTATATAAATTCCTCGACCAAAACTACCGGCGACAAGATCATTTTCTCGGCGTTGAATTTTTACATCACGAAAAGAAATGGTCGGAATACCACCAGTCAATTCAATCCACTCTTTACCGCCATCAACGGTAAAAAATAATCCGAATTCAGTGCCAACAAATAATAAGTCCTGATTTACGTGGTCTTGAACAATACGCCAAACCAAATGTTTATCCGGCAGGTTGGATGTAATAGATTTCCACGACTTTCCTTGATTAGTACTCTTGATCAAATAGGGTTTGTAATCCCCCTGCTTGTGGTCATCCAAAGCGGCATAAACTGTATCTTTATCGAACAAATCAGCGCGTATGTCGTTGATATAAGCTGTATCGGGGATACCCTTTATCTTGCCAATCTCATATTTTATCCAATCTTCACCACCGTTTGAGCTTACTTGGATCAAGCCGTCATCAGTGCCGGCATACAAGAGATCGGGGTCTAGAGGTGACTCAGCTATATTCGCAATGGTATTAAAATTGGACATTGCATAAAGATCTAAACCTGAGTTAACTGACCAGGTTCTATCCATCACCGGCATGTGCATGCGGTTTTGATCCTTGGTCAAATCACCGGAAATTGCACGCCAACTGTTACCTCGGTCATCAGATCGCCACAATCGCTGGGATGCATGATACAAGCGCTTTGGGTCATGATTTGACACCAATATGGGTGCATCCCAATTATATCTTTCAGCCGGTTCATCAGGCTTTGCTTGAGGCTGAATAAAGACAATTTCACCGGTTTTTCGATGATAACGTGCAAGATTACCCTGTTGCCACTGACCGTAGACTATGTCTGGATTACCTGGCTCTGTCGCAGGCTGATGGCCGTCTCCCCAAAGAATTAAAAACCAATCATTGTTCTTGATTCCATGCTCTTTGGTTGTACGCGATGGGCCACCTTGAGAGCTATTATCCTGAGTGCCACCATAGACGTAGTAAAAGGGTTTGCTATCGTCTACTGCAATTTTATAAAACTGAGCGATTGGCAAGTTACCTTGAAAACGCCATTTTTTCATGTCATCGCGCGTTTCGTATACTCCACCGTCACTGCCAACCAACATGAAATTTTTATCTGTCGGGTGAAATGCCATAGCATGATCGTCAACATGCTTGTTTTTGAGATTAAAAGGTGTCCAGGTTTTGCCGCCATCATCACTGTACTTACTATAATTACTCACCATATAGATGCGATCAAAACGGTGAGGGTCTGCAAACATTTCCTGGTAATAATGTGGCCCTGTTCCTCCACCCACTTCATCAGACATTTTCTCCCAGCTGGCACCTTGGTTAGCTGAGCGATAAACCCCACCTTTGCGCTGATTAAGCTCGATGGCTGCGTAGACTACGTCCGGATCAAGTTTAGAAATAGCCAGACCAATTTTCCCCATATCTGCTTCTGGCAGGCCATTAGTGAGTTTACGCCAGGTCTCACCACCGTCTTCAGAGGTGTGAATTGCTGAGCCGGGTCCTGTACCCACAAAAGCAGGTAAAGTTCTTTGTCGCTGCCAAGTAGCCGCATAGAGCTTATCTGGATTGGTCGAATCAATAACCAAGGAAGTGACGCCAGTCCATTCATCGGTTTCTAAAACATTGGTCCAGGTCTCACCACCGTCAGTGGTTTTAAATAATCCTCGCTCGCCACCTTTTGACCAAAGTGGTCCCTGAGAAGAAACCCAAATTGTATTGGAATCCTGTGGATGAACAATAATATCTGAAATATGTTCAGATTCATTCAAGCCTTTATTTTTCCACGTTTCACCGCCGTCAAGTGACTTATAAACTCCGTCACCGAAACTCAGGTGTCTGCCGCCATTATTTTCTCCCGTACCTACCCAAATAATATTGGAATTGCTAGGATCTATAGTGACATCACCGGTTGAAAAGACTGCTTGTTTATCGAAAATGGGTATCCACGTAATACCTGCGTTTACCGTCTTCCACACGCCACCTGATCCCACTGCAATATACCAAACAGATGGATTTTTAGTGTCCACCTCAATGTCAGCAATTCGGCCGGACATATAGGCTGGACCAATACTGCGCAGCTTCATTGCAGCAAATAATTCATCAGTCATAACAGCAGACTGATCTTTTTTTGCGGCATGCAACGAGGTTGACGTGAGGGCTGCTACAGCCATCAAGATAATAAATAATCGCATATGACATTTCCTATAAATAGAACCAACAATATGAATTTTCATTGATAATCGTACTTTACGAATTTTAAGATAAATTGTGTTTATAAAGTCTACCTTATGTGCCTATTGCAGACTAGCATATAGATATTTATATCTGCATAGTGCATAAATCAAGTCGCTCGTTGAGGGACACCTGTAATAGGATAAAAACAGTTTTGGTATCTAGAAAATCAAGCCTAAAGTAGGTCTTGTGGAGACTACGATTTGGCAAAAATCCTAGTTATGGTAATGCCTTGACAGATTAAAGTAGTGAAACTACAGAAATCTTTCTTTAAACTTCTTTTTATGCGTTGAGCTAACAATGTGGACGCTTTATTCTCTTCACAATATTACAGATGTACTTGGCTCCTGCTGTTAGTGACGTGACTTGCTATCATGTTGATACACGAACCTCAAACATTATTGTCTGTTTTGGTATTACGCATCTTAGACATCCAATTAGCTGTCTCCGAATAGTCACCAAGAGAATTATTTAATTCTATAGCGGCAAATATCGGGGTATCAATAGGGTCAAAAAATCAATCTAGTCAGGATCATTTTTTACAGGCAGATTTGTTTTATCAAGGGCACCAAACCTCCAGTTTTTAAATCACTACCGTTATATGTTGAACAGTCCGCTCAATGCTGTAGATCCCAGTGAGTATTTTGTTGAGTGATTGTTGTTAATTATTTCAATTAACGATTTCCTCAAAGATTATATGAAACCTCTGTTCTGAGTAAAGCAACTGGCATTTTATAATCTACCTGAGACTGCAGTTCTACGGCCATCCAACTTTCAATCGCTGTTTTACTTTCCGGTTAGACTAAGTACTAGTAAAGTGGTGGTCTCTGGGCTTTTTCTGGAGAAACAAAAAGTTTTAGCAGTGATCAAAAAACCAATGTCAACTTATATGAAAGAGCAAGTTTTTTGATTTAGCTAAATCGCAGTAAGATTGACAATGTACCTGAAAGAGATACGAATGACGTCAGCCAATGAAAAAATAAATTATGTGGAATTCCCGGCCGTGGATATTCTAGCGACCAAGGCATTTTTCAGTCGGGTGTTTGGTTGGACTTTTGAGGACTTTGGCCCGAACTATACCGCATTTTCTAATCAGGGGTTGGATGGTGGTTTTTTTACGTCAGACAAAAAAGCGCTCACAGAAACTGGATCGGCTTTAATCGTATTTTATAGCGCTGATCTTGACGCTACTTTGAGCAAGGTGTCCCAAGCGGGTGGTCTGGTAAGCCAAGAGATATTTTCTTTTCCTGGTGGTCGGCGATTTCATTTTATTGAGCCCAGCGGTAATGAACTTGGAGTATGGACAGATATTAGCTTGTAGAAAAATGATATTTTAGGGCTACATAGTTAACTTTTTAGCGTTAATTAAAGTGGCGGGAGCAGAAGTGCAATGAGCAACAATAATATAGCAAGAAAAGCATACATTTTTACGCTGGTCTAGGAATGGTTTTCGGCAGTGGCAGTGGCAGTGGCTTGGTTTTTGGTTCAGCTGTTGGCCAAGTCAAAAGCAAAAATGGTGGTAATTAAAGCTTATTTTGAGGCTGTGGATTTTTGTTAGACTAACATTTTGTATATTTTGGCGTTGGTAATTGAACTCTTGTGATATCTGGTGGTCTTAATAGTTAAGAAATTTGTGTAAATATTTCTTAAACATTGATGTCTTCCTTGCTTCTAATGGGACTTATTAAGTAATAACTTAATAAGTCCCTTTTTTTGTGGTCTGTCAGATTCATTTGTGCGCCATCAAAAAATTGAGCGCAATGAACCCTGTTTCTATGGCAATGGTTGTAAATTTAAAAAATGTGGTGGTAGATAGCTCTAGTAATCATTAGGTATTAGTCTCGTTTTCCTCGTTATTTCATTTCGGTGTTCCCCTGATAGGTCAATGTCTTGAATGTCGCTAAAAGGTCAATGGGGTTCAGTATTGTCTACGCCATTATGATGGCTAAGAGACGTTCTTAAAAAGTTTGTTACTGCTTTAATCAGAGCTTTATTTTGGGTTTGAGAGAGCGGTAAATAGCTACCAATAACTCAATTTATTTATTGTCAGAATTTATTCTTGTGAAACCTTTGTCTGTGATCCTCTGGCTCAGGTCCTAGTGGCCTTTTTATGATCAGTCAATAGGTATGCTATTGTGTTTCGATGGATTGACAGTAAGAAACTCTGGTTATAACGTGGTTATATGAATCGGCAATCGACGCTAATAGAACACTACTTGGAGAAATTGTGGAATTTTTTCCATACGGTAACAGACAGGGGCGGACAGTGATCTACTTTCATGGTGCCCCCGGCGCGGCCGAAGAAGCTGCTCTCTTCTCCGAAGTAGCTCAACGTCACAATATCAACATTGTCTGCTGGCAACGATTTTCCATTGATCAGTCTCTCACTGGTGAAGACTATTTCCAACATATGGCGGATGAAATTCAAACCCAATTTCATGATCGATCTTTGGATATAATTGGCTTTTCCATCGGTGCCTATGTGGCACTAGAGGTTGCTTCGCGATTGGGTGATCAAGTGGGTCAAGTGCATTTGATCTCCGCAGCAGGACCCATTAACAGTAAAGAAATTTTAGATGCTATGGCCGGCGGCATGGTATTCAAGTTGGCCAAGAACCAACCGATGCTATTTTCATGGTTGAGTGGTTTCCAGCGCTCAATAGCCGTTCTAGCACCTAAGCTTTTGTTCAAGATGTTGTTTGCCTCCGCACAGGGATCAGATCGAGAATTGGCGCAGTCTGTTGATTTTCAACATGCCATAAGACCATTGTTAACCTCGTGTTTTTCCAACTATGCGAAGGGTTATCAGCGTGATATCAATCAGTATGTGCAATGGTCGGGTAGTTTAAAAACCGCTATTATCGGAGTCAGTCTATGGCATGGTACAGAGGATAATTGGTCTCCCTTTGCTATGGCCTCCGAATTGCACCAGCTTGTTGAAGCCAGCCAGCCAGTCAATTCTATGGTGGGGCTCTCCCATTATTCTTGCCTTTATCAGGCAATCCCTAAAATATGCGCTTTACTGGATGTATCTGAGTAGCTAATTCAACTAGCCATCTCGACGACCCTTTATTTTGAGTTATTGAGTCTGTTTGTTATTGCCTATTAATGATAGTCTAGTTGCGTCCAGACATGAATTGAGCTCGGTAAGGGAGAGATTCAGGAAATGACTTTAATATCAAAAACAGACCTTTATTTGCGCTCAGTAGTAGCACAGCCACAGGCTAACCAAGCTATGGTTTTTTCTGGGTTACTGGGATTCTTAGGTGCGTTCATTATGTTCGTTGGCGACCTGCTGCTTTACGCTCACTGGGAAGCAGTTCCAGCGGTAAATGACGCAGTTCTTGCTCTTTTGCCTGGGCGTAAAGCGGTGCTACTAGCTACTATTAACGACTTGCATGTTTCTGGCTTACTAGGCCCTATAGCAGCGGTTTTTTATTTGTTTGGTGCATGGCATTTGTACATTAAATTAGCTTCTCGATCGCCACTCTGGGCTGGTCTTACGGCTATCTGTTTTGCTTTTAGTATTGTTATCGCGGGTGCTTTTCATGCCTTGTGGGGAATGTTTGGTTTTGTGGTTCAGTTTGCAAATCAGCATGCGGATGAATCCTTGATGTTACTTAATACGGCGTCTAACTACATGGCATTTATCACCAATATGGTGACAATTCCATTGGGCTTGGCTTGCGCGGTTTTGTTAGTTCGAAGTTTTTTGGGCAAAACTGACTACCCCCGTTGGATGTTGGTGTTTAATCCACTGTTATTGTTACTGGTGGGTGGACCTATACTAGATTCGATTGTAGTTGATATGGCTGTGCCCTATGGTGCTTTAACTGTAGGGACTTTCTTTAACGTGGCAATGATGGTGTTTTTTGCTGCCTCCATTCTAAGCCCAATAAGACAAAGTTAGGTCTAGATGACGCGAACAAAGTACAATACCTTTGTCCTTACAACTGCTGTGATATCCGGCCTCCTGTGCTTTGGTACGTTGCTAACTGCTTGGACCTTTTCCTCTAATCTCATGTATCCGTCTTACCAATGCAGCGAAGAACATTTTTTGTATTGTGGTGATCCTACGCAACTGGATCTAGTGTTTAACGATGTGGTTTTCACTTCTGAAGATGGCATTGATTTGAGTGGCTGGTACATACCGTCTAGCCAATCAACCAAGGCTATTATCTTTGTTCACGGTCATGGCGCAGATCGGCATGAAGGTATGCGTTGGTTCACAGCGATGCATAATGCTGGCTTTAATATACTCGCGTTAGATCTGCGCAACAGTGGACAAAGTGAAGGCGAATTTTCATCGATGAGTTATTTTGAAAAACTTGATGTTATCGCTGCAGTGGATTTCTTAAAGGATCAGAAAAGTATAGAGAGAATTGGTATATTCGGTACTTCTATGGGTGCGGCGACCTCCATAATGGCTATGGAGCAAGACACTCGGATCAGTGCCGGTGTGTTTGAAGCGGGCTGGGCAAACCTGCGAGATCTTCTTGGCGAAGTGATATCCCAACATCTAGGTTTGCCTCGATTGCCGCTTTTGCCTATCTCTATATGGCTATTTGAATTGCGCTCTGGTGCTGATATGACTGCCCTTAATCCTGATACTGTTCTGGCTAATATCGCTTCACGGCCGGTATTTATTATTCATTGTGAGGGTGATCAATTAATCAATATTTCTCATGGTGAGAGAAATTTCTCTGCTGCTCAAGAGCCCAAGGAATACTGGCGCTCTCCCTGTGATATGCACGCAAGAGCCTGGCAGTCTGCACCGGATTATATTGAAGCTCGCGTAGCAGGCTACTTTTTGAAGTATTTGTAACTCGCGCGTTGATCAAAAAAACCTTATTTCGTAGCGTAACAAATTTATGTGGCTGCAGGCCCGTCAGTCTAAACATAGCTGCCTATCGGCAAATATTGTTAATTTAAGTGCTCAGCCTATACTAATGAGAGTGGACCTTTTAGTGAAAGGCTATTTTTAATGTCATTTAATAGAGGTAAAGATGTCAACAAACGCAACTGTGTACCGCAACCCATTGATCATTTTACTGGCGACATTGTCATTGCAAGTGTCGGCGGTCACCTCAGGTGATTCTCAGCAACCTAATATCGTGTTGGTAGTGATGGACAACTTTGGCTATGGTGAAATCGGGGTATACGGTGGTGGCGTTGTTCGAGGTGCTCCCACGCCTAATATCGATAGCATTGGACAGCAGGGATTTCAATCTACCAACTTTAATGTTGAGGCGGAGTGCACGCCCTCGCGCTCAGCACTGATGACAGGCCGCTATGGTATTCGAACCCGACAGCGTCCCGAGGGTTCGCCGCGAGGGATTTGGTACGGTCTGACATCGTGGGAAATTACATTGGCAGAAATGCTCTCCAATGCAGGTTATGCTACTGGTATGTTTGGTAAGTGGCATTTGGGTGATGCTGAGGGTCGCTACCCTACCGATCAGGGCTTTGATGAGTGGTATGGTATTCCTAATTCTTCTGATCAAGCATTCTGGCCGGATAGTGACAGTTTTCAGGCTGACTCGGGCGTAGAATTTGCTCGTGTGATGACCGCTGTACGTGGCGAAAAGCCACAAAAGAAAGAAGTCTATGGTCGTGCAAAACGCGCCACTATTGACCGTGAAATTACTGACCATGCGCTGGACTTTATCGCACGCAAAGCCAATGCCAAGCAGCCATTTTTCGCCTACGTCCCCTATACTCAAACTCATGAGCCGGTGGATGCTCACCCTGATTATAAAGGCTCTACTGGTAATGGTAGTTTTGCTGATGTATTGGCCCAGACCGATGCTTATGTGGGCGAATTATTATCTATCGTCGATGAGTTGGGTTTAACGCAAGAGACTATCTTTATTTTTACCTCAGATAATGGTCGCGAAGGTATTAAACGGTCCTTTGGTTCCACTGGTCCGTGGCGTGGAACCATGTTTTCGCCCTATGAAGGCTCCCTGCGCGTCCCTTTTCTTATTCGTTACTCAGGCCATATACCCGCTGGACAAGTGTCAAATGACATTGTTCACTTGATCGACATATTTCCCACTCTAGCGTCTTTCGTTGGAGGTGAAATTCCCACTGATCGAGTCTTAGATGGTGTTGATCAGAGTGGATTTTTTACTGCAAAACAATCTACGTCTCTCAGAGAATCGGTTGTTATCTACATTGGCAATGATCTCTTTGGGGTTAAATGGCGCAATTGGAAAATGTTACTTAAAGACATTGATGAAAAAAGTTACGCGATTAAAAACTTAGCTTATCCTTCGTTTTATAATCTTATTGTGGATCCAAAAGAGGAAGAGCCCGAAAAATTCTATCTTGATGATACCTGGGTAGAGACGCCCTTATATCAGGTTATGGAAGAGCATTTGATATCCATTGAAAAAGATGCAGGATCGCCCGGCGATTAGTTATGAGTTGGGGGAGCTTATGAACTTTATTTTACCTGTCGACCTATTATCGGGGTAGAGTCGTAGCCGACAGCCCTCTAAATCTGCAATAGTGTTCTTGCAGCGGCATAAGGAAAGAACATGATTGTTAAAAAATTAAGAGATAAAAATGGTTGGACTTAGGAAGAGCTAGCCGAGTGTTGTAATTTAAATGTGAGAACTATTCAGCGTGTTGAGAGTGGGCAGAACGCCAGCCTTGAAACTTACAAAGCCTTGCCTCTGTATTTGAAGTTGATATTTCAACATTAACAGAGGAAATTACCGTGATAGATAAAAAATTACAGAGTTGGAAGGTTTTACCTTGGTGGCTCAGGGTTAATATGCTTGGTATTCGTAAAAAGCGAACTGTTCTTTGGTGCGAATTCATTATGATATTTACTGGCTTTACCTACGGCATACTTTTACAGGATTCTTCAACCGCAGCCATTATGTTTTTTGGAGTATACGTTACCAGCTGGTTGGTTAGATATGGCGACAAACATCATGTTTGGTAAACCTTGCAGCAAGTTAAGACTGATATAAGTTAAAAAGCCCGCTAGTTGCGGGCTTTTTAATATTAAGACGACGACAAGTATTAGTGCCTAAAATGACGCATGCCTGTAAACACCATAGCCATGCCATGCTCGTCGGCTGCAGCGATCACCTCATCGTCACGCATAGAGCCACCAGGCTGAATAATACAGCTAATCCCAGCGTGGCCCGCACTGTCGATGCCATCACGGAACGGGAAAAATGCGTCGGATGCCATTACCGCACCCTTAACGTCCAGACCGGCGTGCTCGGCTTTGATGCCGGCGATTCGCGCACTGTTAATACGGCTCATTTGACCTGCACCTACACCGATTGTCTGGTTGTTTTTGGCGTAAATAATAGCATTGGACTTAACCATTTTGGCTACCTTCCAGGCAAATAGCATATCTCTCATTTCAATGGCAGTGGGAACTCTTTTGGATACTACTTTGAGACCTTGCTCGGTAACCATGCCGTTATCACGATCTTGAATGAGCAGGCCACCGTTGACACGTTTATAGTCAACGTCCTGCGGACGCTGGTAGCCCCAAGTACCACACTCTAGTAACCTAATGTTTTTCTTTCCAGCAACAATGGCCAAAGCATCTGCTGACACTGAGGGAGCAACAATGACTTCGACAAATTGCTTTTCACAAATAGCTTCAGCGGTTTGAGCATCTAGCTCACGGTTGAAGGCGATAATGCCGCCAAATGCAGATTCAGGGTCTGTAGCAAACGCTAAGTCATAGGCAGTTCCAATATCAACCGCGACTGAAACACCGCAGGGGTTGGCGTGCTTAACAATAACGCAGGCCGGTTGATCAAACTGTTTAACGCATTCAAGAGCCGCATCAGTATCGGCGATATTATTGAACGAAAGCTCTTTGCCTTGCAGTTGTTTTGCAGTAGCTACACTGGCTTCGGTAGGGTTAGCCTCGGTATAAAAAGCTGCCTTTTGATGAGGATTCTCGCCATAACGCATGTCTTGAGTCTTGAAATATTGCACGTTGAACGTATCAGAAAAATTACGTGCAGTATTGTCTGTATTACGAGCACCAAAGTGATTGGCAATCATTCCGTCATAGCCAGCAGTATGCTCAAAGGCTTTAACCATGAGCGCATAACGCGTACCATAATCAAGTTGCCCTTTATTGGCCTGCATCTGTTCAATGACCATCGCATAGTCAGTATTGTTAACCACAATTGCGACATCTTTATGATTTTTTGCCGCTGAGCGAACCATGGTTGGGCCGCCAATATCAATATTTTCAATGGCGTTAGGCAGTGTGCAATTAGGGTCTGCAACAGTCGCTGCAAAAGGATAGAGATTAACGATTACCATATCTATAGGTTTAATCGAATGTTCTGCCATGATTGCATCATCGGTGCCGCGACGACCTAAAATGCCGCCATGCACTTTGGGATGTAATGTTTTTACGCGGCCATCCATCATTTCTGGAAAACCAGTGTAATCGGATACTTCTGTAACCTTAATGTTGTTCTCTTGAAGTAGGCGAAAAGTTCCACCGGTGGAAAGTAGCTCCACGCCCATTGTGGATAAAGCCCGTGCAAAGTCAATAATGCCGTTTTTATCAGATACGCTAATCAGTGCGCGTGAAACTTTTTTTAGATCGCTCATGAAGTCCTCAGATGGTTACAAAAGATCATATTGTTTTAGTTTTTTGCGCAGCGTACCTCGATTTAGGCCAAGTATTTCAGCTGCTTTACTTTGATTGTTATTGGTATATGCCAACACCGCAATTAGCAGTGGGGTTTCTACTTCGGTCATAACTAAGTCGTAGAGATTGACCGTAGTTTGGCCTCCGAGATTATCAAAATAGCGATCCATAGCAGTGGCGACGCTTAGGCGCAGAGATTGCTGAGTATCGGTGATAGGTGTTCTTGGATCTAAACCATATTCATCATTAATGGCTTGATTGATTTTTTGTAGTTCCAGTGATTTCTCAGTAGTCATGCAACTTTTTCCTCAGATCCATAATTGAGGAAAAAGTCCTGTAGCAATTGCCTCTGTCGTTCAGTGGTCTCAAGGGCATTGAACACCTTGGTAAAGTTTCTGCCACCAACAAGCGGGTTGATGTACCAACCTATGTGTTTGCGGGATATGCGCAACCCGCCAGCTTCACCATAAAACTCATGCAGTGCCAAAAGGTGCCCAGACATGATTCGCGAACACTCTTCCATGCTGGGTGGCGCTAGCGGCTGACCATATTTTAGAAAATGATTTATTTGGTTGAATATCCACGGGTTACCTTGAGCTGCTCTACCAATCATAACCGCCGCCGCACCGGTGTGTTTGAGTACTTCTGTCGCTTTTCTAGGGTCAGTAATATCGCCATTAGCAAAAACAGGGATAGATATATTCTGTACTACCTCTGCAATGGTGTCATATTCTACCTCACCAACAAAACGACATGCTTTTGTACGGCCGTGAACAGCTAATGCTGCTATGCCGGCATCTTCGGCAATCTTTGCAATATCCACAGCATTACGATTTTGTGTATCCCATCCAGTTCTTATTTTCAGAGTTACAGGGACATCTACAGCATTTACTGTTGCGGTTAGGATATCTTTTACCAGTTCTGGGTGTTGCAGAAGGGCCGAACCAGCCGCACGCTTACAGACCTTTTTCGCGGGACAGCCCATATTGATATCAATTATTTCTGCGCCCAGTTGAGCATTAAAACGAGCTGCATCTGCCATCATTTGTGGATCATAACCCGCAATTTGCACTGATCTAGGTGCCGGCTCATCCCCAAATTGTACCCGCTGACGGGACTTTCGTGTGTCCCACGTATTAGGGTTGGCGGCAACCATTTCTGAGACCACTAAACCAGCGCCCATTTTTCTGCACAGTTGGCGAAAAGGCAAGTCGGTTACTCCCGCCATAGGTGCAAGTACAGTCTGGCTTTTAATCTGGTATGGACCGATGCTAAACACGTTAATCTCTAATGCAGTGATAGAAAGATTGCGTATGATACCTTGTCATGGATTGATTAAAAAGTGATCAATTGATAATTGTTTTAGTTGTCATAGAATCTGCGATGATTGGTGTTTAAAACGCGATTAATAGCGGTAGTGTTTCTATAGGTCGGTTTTTCGCGCACTCAGCTGTGCCCACTCTGATTCGATGATGGGGGTAAAGAAGGTAAAGTCGCTGATGTAGGATGTTATCACAGCATCAATCTGATTATCCAAAAGACCTGCTAAGCATAAGAGTCCGCAAGGTCTGGTTACGGCGCATAGTTTTGGCGCTAATTGAATTAGAGGTGCGGCTAAAATATTAGCAACAACAACATCCGCTGTTAATGTATGCGGCAATTCCTCTGGTAGAAAGGTTTGTAGTCGCTCATCAGCTACATTGTTACGTAGCGCATTATCTCGACTTGCCAGCAGAGCTTGTGGGTCATTGTCCACTGCAATAACGTGTTTGGCACCTAGAAGTAAGGCCGCAATACCCAATATGCCGGAGCCACAGCCATAATCAATCACAGTTTTACCGCTTAGATCTTGAGCATCGAGCCACTTTAGACAGAGATACGTTGTTGGATGGCTGCCGGTACCAAAAGCAAGACCCGGGTCGAGGCTTAAATTAACGGCATTTGGGTCTGGTGGTTCTATCCAGCTGGGGCATATCCACAAGCGTTGACCGCATTGAAGTGGCTGAAAATGTTGTTTCCATTCTTGAGACCAGTCTTTGTCTTCAAGTTGTTCCCATCGCTTAGATATTGCAGTGGGTAAATGACTAATTAATTGCGCATCAATAGACTCTGTATCGGTATTTGAGGGAAATAGTGCCGTCATGACACAGGCATCCCACAGAGGTGTTTCTCCGACAGCTGGTTCTAAAATAGGTTGATCTGCAGCATCCTGAAGAGTTACAGAAAGAGCACCAAGCGCTAATGCCGCTGCCTCAGCATCGGTACTAAGTTCAGGAGAGCAGTCTATGATGAGCTGGATCCATTGCATGCTTACATTACTATCCCAGAGGTCATCGTTCTTAGGCTTACAGTTCGCCTATAAACCAAGTTTTTTCTCAAGATAATGAATATTAACACCACCTTTTTTAAAAGCATCGTCTCTGACTAAATCTTCATGCAGAGGGATATTGGTTTTTATACCATCGATAACCATTTCATCTAGAGCGATACGCATGCGGGACAAAGCAGTTTGTCGGTCGCGACCATAAGTAATTACTTTGCCGATCAAGGAATCATAATTTGGTGGCACACGATAGCCGTTATAAATATGAGAATCGACACGAATACCATTGCCTCCAGGTGCATGATAAGCCTCAATGGTACCAGGTTGAGGCATGAAGGTGACTGGATCTTCAGCATTAATTCGGCATTCAAACGCATGGCCATGGAAAGTAATATCATCTTGGGTGAACCCTAGCGGGCGCCCACTGGCAATCCGTAGCTGTTCTTTTACGATGTCCACGCCGGTGATCATTTCTGATACAGGGTGCTCTACCTGAACGCGAGTATTCATCTCAATAAAGTAAAAGTTTCCATCTTCATAGAGAAATTCAAAGGTCCCTGCGCCACGGTAATTGATTTGAATACAGGCATTTACACAGCTGGTAAATACTGCTTGCCTGGCTTCTTCTGGAATTCCTGGGGCAGGCGCTTCTTCTAGTACTTTTTGATGGCGTCGCTGAAGTGAGCAGTCTCTATCACCTAAATGTATTGCGTGGCCTTGACCGTCAGCAAGAATCTGTACTTCTACGTGACGCGGGTTCTGTAAGAATTTTTCCATGTAAACTGTGCCATCACCAAAGGCTGCTGCTGCTTCGGTTTTGGTAATACTAATGGCGTTAATTAATCCCTCTTCGCTCTCTACAACACGCATGCCGCGACCACCACCACCAGCGGCTGCTTTGATAATTACGGGGTAACCAATTTTTGTTGCAATTTGACGCAGCTGACTTTCGTTGCTGGTTAGAGGCCCGTCAGAACCAGGAACCGTGGGAACACCGGCCAATTTCATAGCTCTGATAGCGGCAACTTTATCACCCATAATTCTTATCGTGTCAGCCTTTGGTCCTATAAAAACAAAACCGCTATTTTCTACTTGATCAGCAAAATCGGCATTCTCAGCTAAAAACCCATATCCTGGATGAACGCCAGTCGCACCGGTTATTTCCATGGCACTGATAATGGCGGGAACGTTCAGATAGCTCTGCGGCGAGGGGTTTGGCCCAATACATATTGCTTCATCGGCAAGCTTGACATGCTTCAACGCGGCGTCCACCTTGGAGTGCACCGCTACGGTTTTTATATCGAGCTCTTTACAGGCTCGAAGTATTCTGAGAGCTATTTCACCACGATTGGCGATAAGTACTTTATCCAACATGTTTTGGGTTCCGGGCGCGATTAAAGAATAGTAAATAGCGGTTGATCGAATTCTATCGGTTCGCCATCTTCTACTAAAATGGCTCCGATAATACCGCTTTTGTCAGCCTCAATTTGATTCATCATTTTCATCGCCTCAATAATGCAGAGAACGTCGCCTACTGAAACTGTTTGGCCTACACTAACAAATGCTGGGGATCCGGGTGCGGGGGACGCATAAAAGCTACCCACCATCGGTGAGGTCACGTTGTGACCTTGAACAGTCTGCTCAGTCTCTTGTACTGGAGCAGTTGCAGGTGCTGCCATTAGTGGCGCTGCTGGGGGTAGTGCCACCGGTGGTTGAGCGGCATAAGCTATAGCGGGGCCTCCACGGCTAATGCGCACTGAGTCTTCGCCTTCGGTAATCTCAAGTTCATTGATGTTTGATTCTTCTAGTAGCTCAATAAGCTTTTTTACTTTGCGGATATCCATTTAAGTCTCTCAATCGGAATTAATTATTTTAGTATATTTAGGGCCGCGCGGAGGGCCAGCTCGTAACTCGTAACACCAAAGCCACCTATAACACCTTCGGCGATATCAGAGAAATAGGAAAATTGTCTAAATTCCTCTCGTGCATGTACGTTGGACAGGTGTACTTCTATAAAGGGAATGTTGACCCCAAGTAACGCATCTCGTAGCGCAATACTGGTGTGTGTAAATGCGCCTGGGTTAAAGATAATAAGGCGAACATTGTCTGCCGACGCACCATGAATACTTTGAATTAGTTCATGTTCTGCATTACTTTGGTAGGTGCTGAGCTGATGGCCATGTGACTTTGCTAGGGTAATCATTTGCTGATCAATGTGAGTCAACGATTCAGATCCATAAACCTGTGGCTCACGCGTACCGAGCAAATTGAGATTTGGGCCGTGTAAGAGCAGTAGCTTCGCCATATCAAAACACCGGATGTTAAACAGACAAGCGTGAAGTCTGCACTAATTTTGCGGGTCTGTCTATTTTTCGAGTTAAAAATTGTATTTTCGGCGAACTTAAAGGAAATTAACCTTATTTTTATGCTATTTTACCGATATTTAATTTTCTTGGCTGACGTTAAAGCGACGTTTGCAACATTTAGATGCAGAATGGGAGCGAAATTTAGTTTTTTTAAGTAAAGTTGACTAAATTCGATAAACTTCGGCAATCATGAAGCTATTTTCTGCAGTTTTACCATTATTGTATAGAAATGGCGCTAAGAACAATATTTTCTGTTAAAATTTGCGGTAGCACTTCAGGATCACCTGAGCCTGCTGGATAGGCGAGGTAAAGCGGCACACCGCTGCGTTGGAACTGATTGAGTAGTAGTGTGATTTTAGGGTCGTTGTTAGTCCAGTCGCCCTTGAGGTAGATCACCTGGTTATCGCTGAGGGCTTGATAAAAATTATCGGTAAAGGCAACACGCTCATTAGCCAGACAAGTGATACACCAGTCAGCGGTGAGGTTAATAAATACTGGCTGTTGGATCTTACGAAGCTCTGCGAGCCTTTCTGGAGAGTAGGGTTCCCAGCGCACTGGTTCGTTATCTTTTGAAATAGATAGCACTGGTGCTGCCATGGCACCTACAAGACACAGAGCCGCGAATGCGTTGGTCCAAGTTACATCTGTCATTTTTTTGTCGGCCTTTTGACGCAGTTTTGTCAGCCACAGAGACATCGCTATGAGAATTAAACCAAGTACCACTACTGCAAGCACATCTACGCTAGTTTGACGTCCAACCACCCACAATAACCAAACTGCGGTCATATAAAGCGGAAACGCCAAAAATTGCTTGAAAGTATCCATCCATAAACCAGGTTTGGGAAGTTTTTCGCTTAAACTAGGGATCCATGTAAGCAGAACAAATGGTAGCGCCATACCCAGCCCTAGGCAGGCAAAAACGAGCAACGCTATGAACGTAGGTTGAGAGATAGCGAAACCCAATGCGGGGCCCATAAAGGGAGCTGTGCAGGGGCTTGCAACGGTAGTTGCTAAAACACCGGTCATAAAAGAGGAGGATAATCCGTCGTTTTGCTGATTGTTTTGTCCGATAGACATCAAACTAGTCCCAATTTCTAGATATCCAGAAAAAGCTAATCCCATGATAAAGAACAGATAAATAAGCACCGTGACAAAGATCGGAGACTGCAGTTGAAATCCCCAGCCAATGGCTTCTCCAGCAGCACGCAAACTTAGCATAGCAGCGGCGATAGCAACAAAACTTGCAATAACACCAATAGCATAAGCAAAACCATGCGCCTGTTTTTGTTTTTGTGTTTGGTGTGTCATACCAAAGCTCATGGCTTTGATCGATAGTAGCGGAAACACACAGGGCATTAGATTTAGGATCATACCGCCGACCAAGGCAAAGCCCAGGACCCAGAGTAGAGACAGTTGAGCATCTTGTTGACTTGGCGCCATTGCGGCTAGTGCCGCGGTGGAAGGCGAGTCGCTTATCTTGATATTGTTGGTTGTAAGGTCAATGGTTAACCATTGTTTGTAGGGTGGATAACAGAGTCCGGCATCGGCACACCCCTGTGACTCTATCTCAAGCTCCATAGTGGTTTGGGTTGACTTAAATGGCAATTCTATGAAGGTTTGTAAATAATAAACCTCTAATTCTTGCTCAAAAAAATCATCGTATTTTAAAATACCTTTATCAAATTTAGGTGCCTGCAGCTGTGTTGTGGCGTCTACTGCATTGAACTTAAACCGATCGCGGTAAAGATAATAATTAGGTTCAATAGTCCAATCTAACACCAGTTTATCATTCTGTATCGCTACAGATACCTGATATACCTGCTCCACTGGAAGAAAAGTAGTGGAGGAGATCAGCAGCGATGACGAATCAGTTTTTGAACTGCTCGTGAAATCATTCTGACTATGGCTGTCTAATGATACGAGGGAGATAAACGTAAACAGCAAAGAAAGTAGTCGAATGGTCATCTGGTGTTCCCTAGGGTTTTTCGGTCAGTACTTAGAGGCTTTTTTTCTAGTCTGTGTACGAATTTAATCATCAATTGTATCCTTATTTTAATAAAGACGGTATTTTTCAGCTAATCTTTGCGGTAAGAACAAAAAAATGTGGTTTAAATCACTCACTAATGAATAAAATATTATTAGTTTAAATTATTGCGTTTTAAACCCATGCTATAGTTCTCAGTCATAGTTTGCTAACATATATTTGGAGAAAACGCTTGAAACATGTTTTGTTTGTATTACTAGCAATCCTTAGTGCCATTCCAGTGATTGCTGACAAAGCACCTATGGTGGACAAGTTAGGGCTCAATGTAACTGATGCTTACCTGCGAACCATGCCGCCAGGACAAAGAGTGACTGCTGGATTTTTAACTATAAGCAATAATGGTAATGAGGATTGCCAAATTTTGTCGGCCACATCTCCATTTTCTGAGCGCATTGAATTTCATCAGCATTTGCACGCTAACGGCATGATGCAAATGCGGCCCTTAGCACAGGTTCTGGTGACTGCTGGTAAGACTGTCAAATTCAGTCCTGGAGGTCTTCATCTGATGTTTTTTGATGTCACAAAGCCATTGGTTGAAAATGAGATTCTGCCAATGCGATTACTAACAGATTATTGCGGAACTTATTTGGTAAATCTACAAATAAGAAATTTATTGCAGCGGCCCATGATGGAGCATTGATAATGGCCTTTTTTCCTAACATAAAATCTGCTTGGAAGCGTTTATTCAGTGATACAGGAGCCACATTATCAGAAGAATATGTTGGAGAAAATGCACCTAAAGTGGTTCGTTTTGGTTTATATTCTGTGGTTATTATTTTTGTATTTATCACTGTTTTAGGCATATATTGGAGCTCTGAGCCAACTGAATTTAATGTTATTGAAAATGGCAATGCTCACAGCAAACAATTGGTTGGAGCCACGACAACCAGCACATTAATAAAGGTTGTCGAGGTATTGTTGAATAAACCTGGCGGCTATTTGAGTAATGACATATTGCCTCCTGGCGTATGGATGGACAATCTGCCTAGCTGGGAATATGGCGTACTTATTCAAGTTAGAGATCTGAGCAAAGCCATGCGAGAATCTTTCAGTCGTTCTCAATCGCAGTCCACAGAGGACTACGATCTCTCTTTGGCTGAACCGCGCTTTAATGTCGATCACCAAAGCTGGGCAGTTCCATGGCCGGAGCGAGAATACAGTGACGGACGAGACTATTTAGACAATTATTTAACGCGCTTAAAAGACCAAGAAACCTATGATGCTCAGTTTTATGCCCGTGCTGATAATTTAAGGTATTGGCTAGGTACGGTTGAAAAGCGCTTGGGAAGTCTTTCACAGCGGCTCTCTGCGAGTGTTGGCCAACGTCGGATAAATACGGATTTAGCAGGCTCTGATGGTGCTTTGCAGTCGACTTACACGCCAAAAGAACTTATTGTCAAAACCAGCTGGTGGCAAATAGATAATGTTTTCTATGAGGCGCGCGGCACAGCCTGGGCTCTGGTGCATTTCCTTAACGCTATAGAGGTGGATTACGGTAATGTACTGGCAAAGAAAAACGCATTGGCAAGCGTTCAACAAATTATTCGTGAATTAGAGATGACTCAACAACCAATACGCACTCCTATGATTGTAAATGGTGAAGGCTTTGGACTGCTTGCCAATCATTCGTTGGTAATGGCTTCTTATATCAGCCGCGCCAATGCGGCGATTATTGATTTGCGAGAATTACTATCTAAAGGCTAGTTAGACGAACCCGCCAAGTGTTTTACGATACCGTCTTGGGTAGCCAAAAAAAGAACATCAGCTGGTTTAAGGGCAAATAAACCATTGGTAACAACACCAGTGATTTGATTGATTTTTTCTTCTAGAGCACAGGCCGAAGCGATGGGATACAGGTGATGTACGTCAAGAATTAAATTACCGTTATCGGTTACCACATTCTCACGCCAGACGGGATCACCACCTAGTTTGACCAGTTCACGAGCCACGTAACTTCTCGCCATAGGAATGACTTCAACAGGTAGAGGGAACTTTCCTAGGTGGCTGACCCATTTGCTTTCATCGGCGATACAAATAAATTCATTGGCAACAGCGGTAACAATCTTTTCTCGCGTCAAGGCAGCACCGCCGCCTTTAATAAGTTCTAAATGCGCGTTGGCCTCGTCAGCACCGTCTACATATATAGTTACTTCTGAGACTGCATTTAGTTCAAACACACTGATGCCATGGTCACGTAAGCGCGTAGCTGAGTCTTCAGAGCTAGCGACGGTACCTAAAAACAAATGTTTATGATTGGCAAGTAAGTCAATAAAACAGTTGGCGGTAGAGCCAGTACCTATGCCTAGAACGCTGTCAGAATCTAGTTTGGCCAATGTATAATCCAAGGCAGCTTGGGCTACTGCTTGTTTGAGTTGGTTCTGATCCATGTGTAATTCCAATTTGCTATAATGATCGCGGATTCAGATTATACGATGAATACCTAACTAAGTCAGATTCATCAGGGCGACTATGTGAAAAACCTTGAATAATTGGCCAAAGAAACTGGCGTAACCGTTAATATCAACTTACCATTGCTGACTAGACCAAGGGTGGAACACCAATGCCGCAGACGTATGTAAAAAAAATTCTTGATGCTCGAATCTATGATTTGGCCTTAGAGACCCCTGTGGACAGAGCACCCATCCTATCTCAGCGCTTGGGTAATCAAGTGTTGTTAAAGCGGGAAGATTTACAGCCAGTTTTTTCTTTTAAATTACGTGGTGCGTACAATAAATTACGCCAGCTTTCTGTCTCACAATTGGCCGCGGGAGTGATTGCAGCCTCTGCTGGAAATCATGCTCAAGGTCTTGCATTGGCGGCCCAAAAGATGGGTGTAAAAGCGACTATTGTGATGCCCAAGACAACGCCGTTAATTAAAGTTGATGCCGTGCGAGGGTGGGGCGCCAAGGTGGTTTTGCATGGCGATAATTACGATACAGCCGCAGCTCACGCAAATGTGTTGATTGCCCAAGAAGGTTTGACATACATACACCCTTTTGATGATCCAGATATTATTGCAGGTCAAGGGACTGTGGGTATGGAAATTTTACGACAGTTGCCAGGTCATTTAGATGCGATTTTTATTGCTGTTGGCGGTGGTGGACTCTGTGCTGGCGTTGCAGCTTATGTGAAGTATGTGCGTCCCGAGGTCAAAATTATTGCAGTAGAGTCTGATGATGCAGCATGTTTGGATGCCGCCATGAGAGCAGGTGAGCCCGTTCGATTAAAAGAAGTGGGTATTTTTGCAGATGGCACTGCTGTTGCTCAAATTGGTACAGAAACCTTTCGCATTTTAAAAGATTTGGTGGATGAGGTTATCACTGTTAGTACCGATGAAATATGTGCCGCTATTAAGGATGTATACAATGATAGCCGCGCAATTTGCGAACCTTCCGGTGCTATGGGTGTAGCTGGGCTGAAAAAATATGTGGAGCAGCATGCCGTTGTGGGACAAACATTATTAGCAATACAATGTGGAGCAAATATTGACTTTGACCGTTTGCGCTATATTTCAGAGCGTACCGAGATAGGTGAAAAGCGCGAGGCTATTTTGGCAGTCGCTTTGGATGAAAAGCCAGGTAGTTTCAAAACTTTTTGTCAAGCACTAGGTCGTCGAACCATCTCAGAATTTAACTACCGGTATAGTGACGTTAGTCAGGCACAAATTTTTGTAGGAGTTAAAATAAGCTCAGAGGATGATCGAGATCAGTTAGTGGCTGAGTTGACTCAAGATGGCTATCAGGTTGCTGATATGACTGATAGTGAAGTGGCTAAATCTCACATTCGTCATATGGTTGGCGGTCGTTCTCCTCAGGTGGGTGAGGAGCAAGTTTTTCGTTTTGAGTTTCCTGAGCGCCCCGGTGCTTTGTTCGACTTTTTAGTGCAGTTGGGCAATGATCTTAATATTTCTATGTTCCATTACCGTAACCATGGTTCGGCATTTGGCAAAGTCTTGGTAGGCTTTCAGGCATCGAAGAAAGATGGACTAGAGGTGAAAGGCTTCTTGGATAAACTTGGTTATCGTTTCGAAGATGAGACAGATAACCAAGCCTATCGCTTTTTTTTGGGCAGTTAAGCGCCATCAACTTATAATTCAGTGGCTCACAGTAAGTCTGAAATCTTGCGGATCTGAATTGCCTCAAATCCAGACCCAGCAAGTGCATCAGAGATAACAACCACGGGATCCTCAGCAGAAAAGTCATTTCTTTTCAGCATTATATGCGCAGCCGCTGCAAGTGTTTTTTCTGGGTCCTCGCTAAACTCAATGTGATAACTAAGTACGTTACGATTGAGCATAAGCTGCCGCATAGTGCGGTGATTATTGGTAAAAGCACAAATAATCGATTCTTGGGGGTGGCAATTGGTCACACGATTAGCCATTCGCCCACGTTGGGTGGGCACAATAATCGCTTTAGCGGAAATAGATTCAGCCAAATTAACGGCGGCTTTGGCTATTTGTTGCTTATCTTCCTTGATGACCAAGTTGTCGGTAAACAAAAGGCCACGACTGCTTTCAGTCGAACGAGCGATTCGATCGAGGATTTCTACACACTTTACCGGATACTTGCCTATCGTAGTTTCTCCTGAAAGCATAATAGCGTCTGATTCTTCGTAGACAGCATTGGCAACATCAGTTACCTCGGCTCGGGTTGGTATTGGGTTTTCAATCATTGATTCAAGCATATGAGTGGCGACAATTGCACGCTTACCCATTTCTGCACAGGTGCGGATAATACGCCTTTGAATACGGGGTAAAACTTCTAAAGGCACTTCGACACCTAGATCCCCTCGGGCAACCATAATTCCATCAGCTGCCTCGATAATCTCAACCATATTAGTGATTGCTTCTTGATCTTCAAGTTTGGCTACGATTTTGATTTTTTCGGCGCGCTCGCCAAGTAGTTCTTTTAGTTGATGGATGTCATTGGCTTCTCTAACGAATGAAAGTGCAATAAAGTCGACTCCTTGGGTCATGCCGAATTCTATATCCCGCCGATCTTTTTCGGTGATTGCAGGTAAATTGACCCTGATCCCTGGAAGGTTGACATGTCGTTTACTTTTGAGCAGGCCACCATCAATGACCTTAACTTGCATAACACGCGCTTGTTTTTCGAGTACTTCTAGGTTGATCAGACCATTGTCTACAGTGATAGTATCGCCAACATCTACATCGTTAATAAGATCATCATAGTTGATTTGTATTGATGACTCTTCGACATTCTCGGCACCACGGGCAACGATAGAAAGAATATCTCCTTCATTGAGGTGTAAGTCATTGGCCATGTCCCCGGTGCGAATTTCAGGCCCCTGAGTATCGAGTAAAATTGCTATTGGATGATCAAGCTTGACATTGAGTTGCTTAATAGACTGAATTATTTTTGAATGAGACTCATGGTCCCCGTGAGACATATTTAGTCTTGCGATATTCATTCCTGCGTGGGCAAGTTTCTCGAGCATATCGATCGATTCAGTGGCTGGTCCGATAGTACAAATTATCTTGGTTTTGCGCATATTATTTGTTTCTCTGTTGCTATAAGGTTGAGGGTTATATCCCAGCTTTGTCGATCAATAGAGCTGACTTCTTGACAGCTGTGGGCCAGACCAATCAGTTTAGGAGCGTCTCTTTTAGTGGTCTTCATAAAAGCAAGCGTGCGGTCATAATAGCCGCCACCCATGCCAATTCTATTGCCCTCTCGATCAAAGCCTACTAAAGGCATTAAAATGAGATCTAAATCTTTCGGCAGTCTGCAATCTTTATTTGTTATAAAAGGTTCTAAAATATTAAATTTATTGGGTTTTAACTCAGTCTTTTCATTATATTCCGCGAAACAAAGGCTGTTATTAGTGGCCCTATCAATGACAGGTAGATAACAGGTTATATTCAAACTAGAGGCTGCCTGGATTATTCCATGGGGATCAATTTCACCATCATTTGCCAGATATAAACCAATATGTTTGGCCTGTAAAAAATATGTCTGGGAGATCAAACGCTGTGTAAGTGCTTTCGCTGCCTTTTTTTGATCAGCGGACGCCAAGGCGCGTCGGGCAGCGCGCAGCTGCTGTCGAATATCGCCACTGTGCATACAATTTCTCAGTTTGAATTTAGGTCCCAGAATGCCGCTGCCAACGTGGCCTTGAACCGAAAAGTTCAAGGTGGCGACTCTCGCAACATATCAGGCTTTCCGACGCACGGAATTGCACAACAATGTTGACAGAAAGAAGCCGGGTAATAATTATCGGCTCAGGGACTTCTTGGCTGGCAAACATTCGAGGATGACTTCATTGTACCAGAGCAAATTTAAAAAATAGTGGTAGAGTTGGCGGATCTGGGTGGTTTTTGCGACGAAAAGTAATTTTAATTGGTTAAATCGGCAAGTACTGAGTTCAATTTCGCGTCCATCGAGCGTATTAGCCCAGAAGCCTGGTTATTTTGGTCGGAAGCGTTTTCCGAACGAATAAGATCATGAGCTAAATTTAATGCTGCCATTACGGCGATTCGCTCCAGTCCGATAATATGTGATCCGCGACGGATTTGTTCCATCTTTTCATTGAGTAATTTTGCTGAATACTCTAAGCCTTCACGTTCCTCTGGAGCGCAGTTGACCTGATACTCTTTATCTAAGATGCGGATTTTAAGTGAAATACTCATCGTTACTGTTCCGCGCTTAATGATTGAAGTCGTGTAATCATAGTTTCTACTTTTTGACGCGCCAATTCATTTTTTTTCATCAGGCTGCTGCGTTCTCCTATAAGATCATTCTCGCGATCACGAAGGCTTTTATTTTCGCGCTTTAATTGTTGGCATAGTTCAATTAAGCGGTCCAGTTTTTGTTCAAAATTATCAGCGTCTGACATGATTAGCGAGTTACCGAAATAAGAAGTAGAGAATAAAGCAATAACTATAGGCATTGTGTGGGTGTTGGTCAATTATAAGATTGCATCAACTAAGATGCAGGGATAAATTAACAGTGGTAGGATGCCAATCAAAATCAGCGGGGTATTAATGTGACATTTGAGCAACTTGAAGACTTATTTTATTCAACCAATGTGAATGCAAGTCCATCGGCGTTTCATGGGTTCCTTTGCGGTCGCTTAAGCTGCGGTGCTGTTCCGATTGAAATTCTGGTCGCGGCATCTACTGATTGGCTAGGGTTGTCTGGGGAGCAGGCTGAAGCAATACAGGTGGACTTGCAAGTCTTTTATGAGACTGCCTTGAGCGATTTGGAAGATTACTCTTTTTTATTTAGTCCATTGTTACCTGATGACGAGTTCCCCTTGGGAGAGCGATTAATTGCTGTGGGAGAATGGTGCAGTAATTATTTGTCTGGTTTGGCCGAAGGTATGGAAGATAGTTTTGATGTTTCCGAAGATGGTAAAGAGGCTCTTAGTGATCTTGGTGCCATAGGCCAAATTTCGGTAGATTTTGAAACAGATGACGATGGAGAGCGAGACTATACCGAATTAGTAGAGTATGTGCGTGTTGCGGTGCAGGTGGTATTTACCGATGTCAATCCAGAATTAGACCCGGAGAAAAATCCGACTATTCATTAATTATTTAAATTCAGATGTTATTACTGTGTCTGAGGGAGCTTCAAGATGATCAGCAATAAAGAGTATGCGGCAAGACGAGCAGAGTTAATGTCACTTATGCACAGCAACAGTATCGCTGTTATATCGTCTGCGCCAGAAAAAATACGCTCAAGAGACACACATTATCCGTATAAACAGAATGTTAATTTATCTTATCTCTGTGGGTTTCCTGAGCCAGAAGCAGTGTTGGTTTTAATTCCTGGCCGCGAGCAGGGTGAGATGGTGTTGTTTTGTCGCGACAAAGACCCGTTGCGCGAGACTTGGGATGGTTATCGCGAGGGTCCTGAGGGCGCTGTACAAAACTTTGCCGCGGATGATGCTTTTCCTATTGCCGATATTGACGATATTTTACCAAATTTGATTGAAGGAAAAGACCGACTTTATTACGCGATTGGTAAAGATCCAGAATTTGATAAACACTTAATGGATTGGGTTAATCATGTGCGTAGTCAGCGAGGAAATGGCGCTCTTCCCCCTGGTGAGTTTGTCGATTTGGATTACTTTTTGAATGAAATGCGTCTGATTAAAACGTCAGAAGAACTGAAAATAATGCGTAAAGCGGGTCAAATTTCAGCCAGCGCTCATCGCCGAGCGATGAAAATTTGTCGACCAGGTGTTTTCGAGTATCAGCTTCAAGCAGAAATCGAGCATGAATTTATGGACTCTGGTGCGGTGGGAGCGGCATATAGCAGTATTGTCGGCGGTGGAAAGAATGGTTGCATATTGCACTATATTGAAAATAGAGATGCGCTTAAGGACGGCGATTTAGTGCTAATCGATGCTGGTTGTGAATATGAGAATTATGCTGCTGACATCACTCGAACGTTTCCTGTTAATGGCAAATTCAGCTCAGAGCAAGCAGCAATATACGATGTTGTATTAAAAGCGCAGACTGATGCGATTGCCATGATTGGTCCGGGCATTGAATACAACAAAACAAATGAAGCGACTATTTTAGCGATCACCCAAGGATTAGTAGATTTGGGTATTCTAAAGGGTGATGTTAGCGAGTTAATTGCCCAAGAGGCGCATCGAGAATTTTATATGCATGGTGCCGGCCATTGGTTAGGTATGGATGTTCATGATGTAGGAGATTATAAAATTGAAGGTCAGTGGCGAGTTTATGAGCCTGGCATGGTAGTCACTATTGAGCCAGGTATTTATATCGCTCCGGGCAATCCTAAAGTGGATAAAAAGTGGCATGGTATTGCGGTTAGGATTGAGGATGATATTGTGGTAACTAAAACTGGAAATGAAAATATTACAGCAACAGTGCCTAAACATAGAGAGGAAATTGAAGCGTTGATGGCAGGGTAAACACAATCCAATGGCGACCCACTCTGGTATTCAAGAGCAGTCAACTCATCCCCATTTCGATATTGTTATTGTGGGAGGCGGTATGGTGGGCATTAGTTTGTCACTGCTGCTTGCCAAACAAAAACGTTGGAATATCTTGCTGATTGAGTCAGGGCCCTTAGATGGTTTGGCGCCCTCTGCGAGTAATCGTAGCCTCAGCTTTGATGAGCGTTCAACGGCACTGTCATGGACCAGTCGCAATATTTATCAAACTATGGGGCTGTGGGATAAACTGCAGCCTTGTTGCAGTCAGATTCGACAAATCCATGTTAGTGATAGAGGTCATGGAGGTTTAACGCGTATTTGTGCAGAGGAAACTGGCGTTGATGGACTAGGTTATGTGATTGAAAATCGATTACTGGGATCTGTGTTAACTCAGAAGCTAAGAAAAGAGGCTATCTCTCTGTATGGAAATACCCAGATCGCCGCGATTCAGCCATTGCGCTCAGGGGTAGAGCTTCGGCTCAGTTCAAATAACCCCAATGTGGATAGAACACCTAGTGTTATTCATGCCGACCTTTTAGTTATTGCCGATGGGGCTAACTCGAAGACCGCAGCAAAATTGGGAATTTATAGTCAGCAGACCTCGTATCATCAAACTGCGGTTATTGCCAATGTTCAGCTTGGACAGAGACACCAAGGTATTGCTTATGAACGTTTTACTGATCAAGGCCCAATGGCGTTGTTGCCGTTGACTGATTTTCAAGGTCAATATCGGAGTTCACTGGTTTGGGTGCAGCCGGAGGCCTCAGCTACGTCTTTAGTTGAAGGCTCAGAACATGAGTTTCTAGAGCAACTGCAAAAGCGCTTTGGCTTTCGTCTGGGTCGGTTTAAGCAGGTTGGTAGTCGCATGGCATACCCACTGACCTTGACGCTGGCCAAGGAACAGATTCGCCGCAATGTGGTCTTGATGGGCAATTCAGCACATAGTTTACACCCAGTTGCTGGGCAGGGCTTTAACCTTTCTATGCGAGATGCTGCTGCTTTAGCCGCAACCCTTAGTGCGGCTCATCAGCGGCAGCGTAGTATAGGGTCAGTTGACGTATTGGATAGTTATTATCAGCAACAACTCTCCGATCAGCGCAATACTGTGATGTTGAGTAATAATTTGAGTAAATTTTTTAGCGCATCTTCTATGGTTACCACCTTAGGTAGGAATTTAGGCTTATTGGCCTTGGATGGTGCGCCACAATTACGTCAAGGCTTTGCGCAGTTTGGCATGGGTATGGCAGGGGGTAGGCATGGGTAGTTTAGCCGACTCTCAGTATGACATTATTATTGTTGGCGCAGGTATGGTAGGCGCAGCGGCGGCCTGCTTATTGTCCAAAGAAAATCAGTCCGCAGCATCGGCCCCACTAAAAATCGCTTTGATAGAAACGAAGGTTGCGAAATCGTTTGATCCAGAGCAGTTTGACCCACGTGTCGCAGCTATTACAGAGCGTTCAAGATGTATTTTAGCCAGTTGTAATAGCTGGACTGCAATCGCAGAATTAAGAGCTTGTGCTTATCAAGCTATGGAAGTTTGGGATGCTGAAAGTACTGGTAGAGTTAGCTTTGATTGTGCTGATATTCATCAACCCAATCTTGGGCACATTGTTGAAAGTGCTGTTATTATTCAGGTACTTTTACAGCAAATACGTTTGCTTGATAACGTAGATTTAATTTGTCCTGCTGAGATTGATCAATACTACCAAGATGACAGTATGATGTCGGTTCAGCTAGCTGATGGGCGACATCTTAGCTGTTCGTTATTAATTGGTGCTGATGGTGGTCATTCAAAAGTGCGCGAGTACTTTGGATTTGAGTGCAAGCAGTGGAGTTATAATCATCAGGCTATTGTAGCTACAGTAACCACCGAAAAGCCTAACCTGCGAACGGCGTGGCAGCGTTTTATGTCAACTGGTCCACTGGCATTACTACCCTTAGATCTACAGGGGGATTTACACAAAAGTTCCCTTGTTTGGTCTCAAGATGTATTGGAGGCAAAGCGGTTAATGGCTTTGGATGACCAACAGTTTTGTGCTGAATTATCTCAAGCTAGTGAGCAGTGCTTGGGCGACGTTTTGCTTGTTGATCGACGCTTTAGTTTTCCGTTAACGCAAAATCATGCAACTGACTATGTAAAGTCAAGGGTAGCTTTAGTGGGGGACGCTGCCCATACTATACATCCATTGGCAGGGCAGGGCGTAAATCTTGGTTTTGCAGATATTCACGTGCTTAGCGAAGAAATTTTTAGGGCAATAGACCGTAATTTAGATATAGGAGACGTAAGAATTCTCAAACGGTACCAGCGGCGGCGACAACCAGAAAATATCGCTGCTATGGGAATAATGGAGGGTTTTAAGCGTTTATTTGCTGCAGATCAATTACCGGTAAGGCTGTTACGCAGCTTCGGCATGACTAAATTTGATAAGATAATTCCACTTAAAAACCAAGTCATTAAGCGTGCCATGGGATTATAAGTACGTGCTATTAATGCCCTTACTCGTCTGTCTGCGCAAGACGTTCTTGACGTTTCTGCTCCTCAAAAAGTACTGCCTTGATCTCTGCAAGAACGCCGTCAACATCAGATTCTCCGTCTGTTGTGTCAATTCTTCCAGTTAAGACTGTGTCTGGCTTAAGCTCTCCATCTTCATAGAGAGCCCAAATTTCTTTAGCATATTGTGTGTCTAACAATTCAGGTGCGAATTGACCGTAATAGTGTGCCATATTGGCAACATCTCTTTGCAACATAGACTGAGCATGATTGTTAGCTGAGGCGTCTACGGCCTGTGGTAGATCAATAATTACTGGCCCATAATCATCAACCAACACGTTAAATTCAGACAGGTCACCGTGGACAATGCCGGCACATAGCATGAGTACTACGTAGTGCATTACTATGGCGTGATCTTCAATAGCCTGCTCTGCGCTCATGGATACGTCCCCTAGACGCGGTGCAACATTACCTTGATCGTCTGTTACCAGCTCCATGATTAGGACCCCATCAAAACAACCATAGGGCTTGGGAACCCTAACACCAGCATTTGCCAGTAAATATAGAGCATCTACTTCCGCATTTTGCCAGGTCTCTTCCTGCTGTTTACGGCCGTATTTTGAACCTTTTTCCATAGCTCTTGCACGGCGACTATTGCGGACTTTTCGACCTTCTTGGTACTGAGTTGCTTTTTTAAAGCTCCGCTTAAGCGCCTCTTTATAAACCTTTGCGCAGCGCACTTCTCTGCCACATCGTACAGTGTAAACCGTCGCTTCTTTGCCGCTCATTAGCTGGCCAATAACTTCGTCAATCACGCCATCATCAAGTAATGGCTGTAGTCTTTTAGGTATTTTCATAATTACTTCAGCGGGTGTTATCTAGTCATAAGCTTACTAGCTTAATGCTACTAGCTTAAAAGAGCCATCGCTGGCTAGTATATCGATGACATTAAAATAATGTTTGGCTTTCTTCTCAAGAGGAATAAATGTATTCACCACAAATAAAGCATGCCCATGAGGGGCTAAAAGTCTTTTCGTTGCCGCTAAAAATTTAGTACACATGTCACCATCTACGGCAAAGCCTTGATGAAAAGGAGGATTACACAAAATTGTATCAAACTGCTCGGTAATTGTGTCGCCCGCATCAGAGGCAATAACATTGACTTGATTAGCGCTCCCTTTGAAGTTTTTTGTCACTGCCAACAGTGCGGCGGCATTGTTATCGGTGAGCGTAAGCTCTTTAAAACTCAATTTAAGTGCACAATAACCAAGATAGCCATAGCCGCAGCCAAGATCCAGTAATCGCTCCGGAGGGTATTTAAAACGCTTTAAAAACATTGGTAACTTAGTCACTAAAAATGCACTACCACGATCAACTTTATCCCACCCAAAAATACCAGGTTTGCTACTGATATGGTTCTCAGGGACGGCCTCTAATGGGCGTATCATTTGGTAATTATTATCATTTAATAAATTCTTCGAAGCTTGATGAAAGGTTATTTTTGCCAAATAGCTAGTACCATTTTTTTTCGCCGGGCTATTGTCACCCATTAAAACGCAGGCTTTTTTCACATAACTTTTAATACCATCATTTTTGTCACCGGATAGGATTAAGGTTGCCTGGCTTTTTAATAGCTTGATACTTTGGTTAATGACATGGTGGCTACTTGCCCGTTCTTTGGAAACGCGAAAGAAGATCGCATCAAAACTGTGGCTATCAAAAATACTAAAATCTAGGTCATTAAATATGACCGTCAATCCCGATGCCTCAGCTTGTTGCGCTATATCATATCGGTTACTTATAAGCTGCAAATTAGGGTGACTTCGCAAGGCAACATCAGCCCAATTAACTAACGCCCAGTTTTCATCAGCAACAATTAATTTTTTTCCTTGTACTGCGCAGAGTTGCTCAAGTAACTGGGCGACATTTATATCGATCATGTTTTTTTGTCCGTTACATATCAAACTGGTATGTTGCTTACTACCCTATGCAGGCCACTTCGGCTTCAGATAAGGCGCGATAATCTCCCTCAGCAAGATCTTCATCAAGAGTAATATCACCGACCCTAAATCGATGAAGTTTGACCACATGGTTACCCAATGCAACAAACATTCGTTTAACTTGGTGATACTTCCCTTCGCCTATGGCTAGGGTTAAGCAATGGCTGTCTATTTGTGTCATTGTTGCAGGCATACACCGGTGTTTTTCTCCATCCAGTTGGACGCCTAAAGAGAGTTGTTCAGGGTAATTATCCTCTATAGGATTGGCGAGGGTCACAGCATAGACTTTAATACACTTTGAGCGTGGTGATGTCAGTCGATGATTCCAGTTACCATCATCAGTAATTAGTAGAAGCCCAGTGGTATCTATGTCAAGTCGACCGGCAATTTGCAACTCATCGCTGCGATGCTCATAAACAAGGCTTAGGGCTGTAGGATTATGCTGATCTTTACTCACTGACACAACACCAGCAGGCTTATTGAGCATAAAATATCTATGTTTGTAGACACTGATGACTGATCCATCTAAGCTAACTTTTTGCTCTAAAGTCACCTTAATGGCTGGATTGGTCGCGACTTGGTCATCGATTTCGACGGCTCCGGTCTTAATGATACGTTTAACCTCAGAGCGAGAAATATCAGTCGCATTGCTAATGTATTTATCTAGGCGTACCACTAATCAATACTCTTAAGTAACTGAGCCGCTTCTTTTGCAAAATAAGTAAGAATCCCGTCAGCACCCGCTCGTTTAAAGGCCATTAAAGACTCCATAATAACCTGTTCACGACGCAGCCATTCGTTGTCAAAAGCTGCACAATGCATGGCATATTCACCACTCACCTGATAAACAAATGTCGGTGCTTTTAATTCGTCTTTTACCCTACGAAGAACATCCAAATAGGGCATCCCAGGCTTAATCATAATAATATCAGCGCCTTCATCAAGGTCCAAAGCACACTCATACAACGCTTCGTCGGCATTAGCTGGATCCATTTGATAGGTCTTTTTGTTGCCGCCTTGGATGTTGTCAGCTGAGCCCACTGCGTCTCGGAATGGTCCGTAGTAGTTTGAAGCATATTTTGCTGAGTAGGCTAAAATTTGGGTGTTCACAAAACCATGGTCTTCAAGAGCCTCTCGAATTGCACAGATACGTCCATCCATCATATCCGATGGCGCCACAATATCGGCGCCAGCCAGTGCATGAGAGAGCGCCTGTTTTACTAATACTTCATTGGTCACATCATTTAGAACATAGCTGGTTTCTTCGTCTACAATACCGTCTTGTCCATGATCGGTAAAAGGGTCTAATGCTATATCGGTAATAACGCCAAGTTCTGGCACCGCATCTTTTAAGGCCCGAATAGCGCGCTGAGCTAGGCCTTCGGGATTATAGGCTTCTTCGGCTAAAGGTGACTTTAAATTTTGGTTGACCACTGGAAACAAGGCAACCGCTGGAATGCCAAGAGCAGCTATCTGCTGTGCTTCCAATACCAACATATCAATAGATAGGCGGTTAACCCCCGGCATTGACTCAATCGGTTCTGATTGCAGTATTCCCTCGATCACAAATATCGGCAATATAAGGTCATTAACGGACAGGTTATTCTCTCGAATTAATCGTCGAGAAAAGTCTGTTGCGCGAGCGCGGCGCATACGAGTGTAAGGGTATGGCCCCCGATTATTTTTAAAGCTCATGCATACTCCAGTAGAGTAAAAATAGTCAACGTCAATTGCAAACAACCTCCATGATACGCAAAAAACCAGCCCGCTACATGAGTTTTAGCATCTTTCATAATTAGAGTCGCGCAAAAACTCTTGCTGCTGCATCTAGAGTATCTTGAATATCTTGATCTGAATGTGCGGCTGACATAAAACCTGCTTCATAAGAGGCTGGTGCAAGATAAATACCCTCATTTAGCATCCCATGAAAGAATTTGGCAAAACGATCGGTATCACATTCCATTACTTGGCCAAAATTAATGATTTTTTCTTCCTCTGAAAAAAACACTCCCCACATAGTTCCGACATGATTACTTGTAAGCGGTATGCCGGCTATTTTTGCTCTAGCCACCAAACCCTCGACCAAGTCGGTCGTACGTGCGATGACTGGCTCAAGAAACCCCGGCGCAGAAATTAAATTTAAAGTAGCTAAACCAGAGGCCATAGCAACTGGATTTCCGGACAGAGTTCCGGCCTGATAAACAGGCCCTAAAGGTGCTATATACTCCATAATAGCGCGCTTGCCGCCAAATGCACCTACAGGCATACCACCGCCGATTACTTTCCCAAGACAGATGAGATCTGCTTCTATGCCATAGTGGCCAATAGCACCCTGTTGGCTTATACGAAACCCTGTCATAACTTCGTCAATGATCAGAACCGCACCGCTATTGTCACAACAATCTCGTAGTGCCTCTAAGAAGCCTGGAATAGGTGGCACACAGTTCATATTACCAACGACAGGTTCAACGATAATACAGGCAACTTGGTCCCCGATTTGAGAAAAAGCTTCTTTGACCTGATCAATGTCGTTGTAGGACAGTGTTACTGTATGTTCGGCCAAACCCGTAGGAAGCCCAGGAGAGCTTGGCACTCCTAATGTTAGTGCTCCTGAGCCTGCTTTAACCAATAGCGAGTCAGAATGTCCATGGTAACACCCTTCGAATTTTATAATTTTATCCCGCCCAGTGTATCCGCGAGCGAGGCGTATAGCACTCATGGTTGCCTCGGTTCCAGAGTTAACCATCCTGATCATGTCCATCCCTGGTACGATAGAGCAAATTTTGTCTGCCAGTTGAATTTCAAGTTCGGTGGGGGTACCAAACGTCATCGCTTTGTCTAGTTGATGTCTAATGGCCTCGAGAACCTCTGGGTGACCATGACCCAAAAGCATAGGCCCCCAAGAAAGCACATAATCTATATAACGGTTATTATCCGCATCAAACATATAAGCACCCTTGGCACGATCAAAAAAGATCGGTGTCCCACCCACAGCGCGGAAGGCTCGTACTGGCGAATTAACGCCACCGGGAATAGATTGTTGGGCTGCGTTAAAAAGGTCTTTTGAACGCGAAATAGAGACTGTTTTGGGCATTATAAATTCCTAGTAGTAAAAGTAACTATATAGTTTTCTTAGGTATCCCTGATTACGACGTGAGCAATTATTTGGCCTTATCAGAACGGTTTAACAATGGCTAAAATAACAATCCCTACCAAAAAAATGACCGGAACTTCGTTGAATACACGAAAGTAGATATGGGTTTTAACATTGCGATCCTCAGCCAATTTTTTCATATGGCTTAGGCACACATGATGGTAACCAATGAGCAGTACAATAAACACTAATTTTACTTGAAACCATGTCGCAGAAAAGTATGCTGCAGGTGCCATGGATACTAGCCAAAAACCAAATACCAAAGTGGCGATCATAGATGGATTGGCGATGCCACGATATAGCTTTCGCTCCATAATTTTAAATCTTTCAATGCTAACGGTATCATCGGACATGACATGGTAGACAAATAAGCGTGGTAGATAAAAAAGCGCAGCAAACCAGCATATTATTGCTATAAGGTGAAAGGCTAATACCCATTGGTACATTTTTTATTACCCCTAAAGAACATTTTCTGCCACCGCTTACGGTAAGTACATAGGTTGATGGCTAAGTTTACGGTATTATAAGCGGCTTGAGGCGTTCTGGATATTGAAAAGCGAGGACAAGGTGATCAAAGTTGGGATTGTTGGTGGGACTGGGTACACAGGTGCAGAGCTAATGCGCTTGCTAGCAGGGCATCCAGATGCAGAATTAATAATAGTAACTTCTCGTAGCGAGCAGGGTGCACGAGTATCTGATAATTACCCGCATCTGCGAGGAATTGTTGATTTGGCGTTTACATCACCAGATCTGGAGGCCTTGAGACACTGCGATGTAGTATTTTTTGCAACCCCTCATGGTGTCGCTCAGGCCACAGTACCTGCGGTCTTGCAGTCGGGAGTCAAGGTAATTGATTTATCAGCAGACTTCCGAATTAGGGACGCACTGGTATGGGAGCAATGGTACGGACAGATACATCAAGCTAGAGAATTATTGGATCAGGCTGTATACGGATTGCCGGAATTAAATCGAGAAGATATCAAATCAGCTGATTTAGTAGCCTGCGCAGGGTGCTATCCCACCAGTGTGCAGTTAGGATTGCTACCCCTTTTAGTAAATGACTGCATTGATGTAACTGATGTGATTGCAAATTCGGCATCTGGTGTAAGTGGTGCAGGGCGCCAGGCCAATGTTGCCAATCTACTATCTGAGGTTAGTGATAGCTTTAAAGCCTATGGCGCTTCTGGCCATCGCCATCAGCCGGAAATTGAACAGGGTTTGAAAAATATTGCCGGCAAATCGGTCGCTATAACGTTCGTCCCACATCTGTTACCGATAAATCGAGGTATACACACTACTATTTACGCTAATTTAGTAGATATGAGCATAGATGTGCAGGCATTATTTGAGGATTATTTTAGGGAAGAGCCTTTTGTTGATGTGTTGCCGGCCGGGCATCATCCGCAGACTCGATCAGTTAGAGGATCAAATTATTGTCAAATTGCTGTTCATCGCCCAAATCAAGGTCGCAAAATTATTATTTTAGTGGTGGAGGATAATCTCACCAAGGGTGCATCTGGCCAAGCCATTCAGTGTATGAATTTAATGTTTAATATAGATGAAACCACGGGCCTGTTATCGCCCGGGATGATGCCGTGAAAAAAGAACGGCGTTCTATTGTTGTTCCCCATCGTGCAGGCTATAAATACCAATTACTCGCTGTCATGCTGACGATAGCGGTGAGTAGTCTTTGGTTCGGTAAGCAGTGGGGTCAAGACAATTTGGCTCACGTAACAACGAATCATCAGCAGCTTGTAGATAAGGCTAATAAATTGCAGGCTACTCTTGAACGTACTGCATCTGAGCTTGAAATGGTGCGGTTAAATAAGCAGGTAGATTTAGCTGCTATAGAAAATACAAGACAAGAAATGATTCAGTTACAGAAGCAGATTTCTGAACAAGAGCAGCAGCTAGGTTTATACAAAGAGTTATTGGGCAATGAAGATCATTCTATGGGGCTTTCAATAACCAAATTTGATATCACTAATATTGAACAGAATCGTTATAGCTATCGCTGGGTGGCTAACCAAAAAGCCGCGCAATTGAAAACAATCACTGTGCTAGCAGAAATATTTGTTATTGGAACAGTCAATGGCGAGGAGGTGACCTATATGTTATCTGACTTAGATGAAGAGATCAAAGTGATGCCGATGAGTTTGTCATTGAAATATTTTTCGATAAATCAAGGTATTTTAAGTATACCTAAGGGATTTATTCCTGCTAAAGTCAGGATTACGTTGCGTTATTCATGGAAAAAAACTGCAAATTTTGATGATATTTTCCCCTGGGCAGAAAAGGACTAGAGTATGTTTTCTAAAAATGCTTCACAAGATTCGATTAAAACACAGGGTGAACCTACAACCCTGATAGCCGAGGGATCCAAAATTACCGGAGATCTTATTTTCAATGGTAACTTAGAAATACAAGGTTCTATTGTAGGTAAGATTATCTCGGACGATGATAACTCGCAAGTAAGAGTGCTTCATGGGGGATCTGTTTTGGGCTCTGTTTCAGCACCTAATGTTATTATTAATGGCCATATAAAGGGCGATATTTTTGCTTTAAAGCATGCTCGCTTGGCCTCACAGGCAGTGGTAGAAGGTAATTTATATTACAATACTCTAGAGATAGAGCGCGGCGCCCATGTTGCCGGTAATTTAGTACATGAATTGCCGGCAACTAATGTTAGTGTATTAGCTCAAGATGATATTAGTAAAAATAGTAAGGCTTGATAGATAATCGATAAATAGCCAATATTGGCTTAACTCGTTACACTAGACACCTTTGAAGAAAAGTAATCAATCCTCTTAACCAATGGTTGTGGAGCCTCAATGTCAGTAATTCAAACATACATTCCCTCGGCACTGGAAGTTACAGACAGTGCTATTGCAAAGGTTCAGAGTCTTAAGTCTGAGGAAGATAATGAGAACTTAAAGCTCAGAGTCTATGTCACTGGGGGTGGATGCTCGGGCTTCCAGTATGGTTTTTCATTCGAGGATACCATGGCTGAAGATGACACGCCTGTGATTCGTGATGGGGTTACTGTGGTCATAGATTCGCTGAGTTTTCAGTATTTGGCAGGATCCACCGTAGATTACGAGGTTGGACTAATGGGGTCTCGGTTTGTGATTACCAACCCTAATGCGTCCACTACCTGTGGTTGTGGGGCGTCTTTCTCAATTTAATTTATTCAAGATTTTCTCAGAAATGATAAAGCGCACCCAGAACAGTGGCTCTAGAAGCGCCGGTCACGCTGGGGATATTGGCGGGTTTTAACTCTATTCTGCGCTTTGCCAGCCATGCAAATGCACAAGCCTCAACCCATTTGGGGTCAATTCCCAACGCAATGGTTGATGACACCTTAGGCTGTCCACACAACGTTATATTTTTCTTTAATGCTGTTATTAAAGAAGTGTTAAAGGCGCCGCCACCGCATACCAAAATATCATCTACTGGTTCGCCGATACGCGCTATGGCTTCACTTATTGTTTCTGCACTAAAAGCGATTAGACTAGCCTGTATGTCTTTGGCGAGTAAAGTATGGCCAGTAAGCTGCTGTTCTAGCCAAGATGCATTAAAGGTTTCGCGACCAGTGCTCTTGGGAGGTTTAAGCTTAAAAAAAGGATGTAATTTCAGTTTATCAACCAAAGGTCTACTAAGGTTTCCAGTATCGCCCCAGGCGCCTTTATCATCGAAAGGTTGCCCTGTATTTTTTAAGCACCAACTATCTAGCAGTAGGTTGCCCGGTCCGGTATCAAAGCCACTACAGTTGTTGTTCTTGAGTATGGTTATATTTGCAATTCCACCAATATTTAGAATAATTCGATGTTTACTAGGTTCAGCAAAATAGTGATGATGAAAGGCCGGTACTAATGGCGCACCCTGGCCACCAAGTGCCATGTCAGCACGCCTAAAGTCGGCGACAACAGCGCATTTTGTTTTGATGGCGATAATATTAGGGTCGCCAATTTGTAATGTGAAACCATGAGATGTACCAGGCGGCTGGTGCCTTATGGTTTGTCCATGAGAACCTATAGCAATAATTTGCTCGGTGTTTATATTAGTTTTTTCCATTAACGCCAGAGTCGCGGCAGAAAATAGGTCGCCTAAGGCTCTATCTGTATGCCCATAAAGGTCTACATTGTCCAAGCCAGGCTGACATAGTGCCAAGATGTCCTGTTTCAATTTGTCGGGAATAGGGTGAGAATGGTTGCCAAGCATTTGGATGTGACCATTCTGAAAATCAATAGCTACAGCATCAACGCTATCCATACTAGTGCCTGACATCAGTCCAATATATATATTTGGCTTTGCCATGACTTAATGTCCCTCAGGGGGGGGCGTGATCTGATCATCTAGATAAGCCAGTCGGGTCTTTTCCTGATACTCCGCCAGTTGCGCTAACACAGGTTTTACGGCCTCATCAAATGCGACCTTTTCTTTTTTTGGAATTGGCCTTGCTTGAGGTAATTTAACCGTACGAGGATTGCGATGTACACCATTGACTAAGAATTCATAGTGCAAATGAGGTCCAGTGGCATAGCCTGTTGAGCCAACTGTACCAATTTGCTGGCGCTGTTTAACTATTTGGCCTTTGCGCACTGTCTTTTTATTCAAATGCAAATACTTGGTCACATAGGTTTGGCCGTGCTGAATGAAAACATAGTTTCCATTGGCTCTGCTATATCCGGCATTCAATACTTTGCCTGCACCGGCCGAATAAACCGGCGTGCCTCTTGGCGCTGCGTAATCTACCCCTCGGTGGGCTTTGATTTTCTTGTGGATTGGATGTTTACGTTTGAGATTAAATCCTGAACTAATACGAAAAATATCAAGCGGTGTGCGTAAAAATGCTTTGCGCATGTTCAGGCCTTCGGGACTGAAGTAATTGCTAATTCCTTGTTGATCTGTGTACCGGACAGCTTTGAATGTTTTTTTTCGATTAGTAAATGATGCGGCTAAAATACTTCCGACAGACAATTTTTCCCCGTCTATAAATCTCTCTTCATAGGTCAGCGCAAATGAATCGCCTGGTCTTATGTCAAAGACAAAATCAATATCCCAGCCGAAAATATTTGCCATCTCCATAATGAGTTTGTCAGGTAGGTTTGCCTCTTTTGCCGACAAATAAAGAGAATCCTGTATTACGCCCTCTCGATAACTGACAAGAACGTCAGGCTCACGAATCTGTACTTCCGCGGTATAATAATGTCTTTGACGGACAAAGATGTGAGTCTCTAATGGTGACTTAACATACTCTATCTTGGTCAGCTTATTCTTTGAGTTTGTGCCAAAACGGAAGAGTTCACCAGGGAATAGATTTTTAAGAGATTTGCCGCCAACAGATGAGGATAGTTGGTGTACATCCTTTGCCGTTAGATTGGCACGCATAAAAACAGTAGAGAGATTATCACCTTCAGAGACCTCTTCCGTATGCCACCTTAGTTCAGCGCTATATCCTTCGTTGTCAATTTTATCAGCGGTTAAGTTGATAGGGATTACTTCAGTGATTTGGTTGACTGAGGTAGGTACATTTTTTGGCCACACTAAAAGTAAAAAAAGAAAGATTACAATCCCAAAAGCGACCATGGAATTCTTCTTCGGAAATTCTTGAGACAGTTTTTTTGCTAGAGGCAACAGTTTATTTGCTATTAGCAGCATCATGGCAGCAATTTTTTGAATGAGATTTCTCACTTTTAAAGACAACAAATTAATAACGTTAGAGATTTTAGCTTTTTTGACGAAGAAGATACAGTGGTCGCGTGAGGGGGTCTCACTAAAAATCTTTAGTATCACTATCAGAGCTGAAGCGCTAACCTAATTTTTGTAATGCTAATGTCTTGTATTTGGCCCATCAATCTGTAGAGTTAGCGGTCATTTATTAATTGTACAAAAAAGGTCCTCATGAAATTAAGCGGTGAACAATTCCTAACAGATTTGAAGCAAAGAGGCCTTGTGGCTCAATACTCAGGCGATCAAAATTTGATCGCTCATCTTGATGAGTGCCGAACCCTGTACTGTGGGTTTGACCCCACTGCAGATAGTCTGCATATTGGCAGTCTGGTGCCTCTTTTAGTCTTGAAACGATTTCAGGAGGCGGGACACAGACCTATTGTATTAGTTGGAGGTTCCACTGGACTTATTGGTGATCCAAGCTTTAAAGCTGAAGAGCGAAAATTAAATAGCCCTGATGTCGTTGCAGACTGGGTAGCTAAGATCAAGTATCAAACCGAGCGGTTTGTTGATTTTAATGCAGGGTCTCCCAACAGCGCTCTTGCTGTCAATAATTTAGATTGGACCGCGGGGATGGATGTTTTGGATTTTCTGCGAGATGTCGGTAAACATTTTTCTATCAACACAATGATTCAAAAAGAGTCGGTTAAGCAGCGTTTAGACCGCGAAGGTGCCGGCATATCTTTTACAGAGTTCTCCTATTCATTGTTGCAAGGGCTGGATTATGCAGAGCTCAACCGGCGTTATGATTGCACTTTGCAGATTGGTGGCAGTGATCAGTGGGGCAATATTGTCAGTGGCATTGACCTTAGTCGTCGACAGAATAAGTCTCAATGTTTTGCATTAACTGTTCCTTTAGTTACAAAAGCTGATGGCTCTAAATTTGGTAAAACTGAATCAGGCACCATATGGCTTGATGCGACGAAAACATCTCCTTATAGTTTTTATCAGTTCTGGTTAAATGTGGCCGATGCAGACGTGTACAAATTTTTACGTTATTTTACCTTTTTAACCATTGATGAAATTCAGGCGATCGAAGAGGCTGATGCAATAACTCGGGGGCGTCCACAAGCTCAACGTATTTTAGCCGAACAAGTAACTACGTTAATACACGGCGAAGATGGATATGCTGCGGCTATGCGTATTACTTCGGCACTATTTAGTGGTGATACTAATGAGCTTTCAGAAACTGATTTTATGCAACTATCGATGGATGGCCTGCCGTCCTCGATACTGTCAGATGAGGATTTGCACGATAAGCCGTTGACTAATATCCTTTCTGACTGTGGTATGACAAAAGCAGGACGAGAAGTGAAGGATGCTTTGGCTCGACATTCAGTACTCATTAATGGCGCTGCTAAAGGGCCCGAAGATAATATGTTGACAGAGGATAATTTTGCTCGACAAAATGCCTTGCATGGTCGTTTCTTCTTGGTTCGGTTAGGCAAGAAAAAATACCATCTTTTCGAGCGTGTTTAGTCGCTTTACAGTGCCACAAAAAATAAACTTAAATACTTGTTGACAGTTTTCCGTCTGCCTGTAGAATGCGCGCTCCCAACAGGGTGAGCCGGCAAACATTTGCGGCAACAAGTAGAAAGTAAAATTGTTATTAATAATTTGAAATTTACTGTTGACAAGTCCAGACTTGTCGCTAGAATGCGCGCTCCCAACAGCAATGTTGAGAAGCAAATAAAGCGTCAAGTAAAGAGAGTGAAATTATTTTAAAATAAATCACTTTTGACTGTTGACAAAGGGGCTGCTATCTATAGAATACGCGTCCCGCTCATCGAAGCGAATGTTCTTTAAAAATATAATCAAGCAATGCGTGTGGGCACTTGCTAATTGATATTGGATTATTAAATATCATAAGTAAGTACTCATCGATTCATTTATGAATGTGATAAGTTCGAATTATGAAACTGAGATTTTGAATGGTAAAGCAAGTTTTGCGTAACCGTTCCCTCTCCTTAATTGGTGAGGTTAAAGATTAAACTGAAGAGTTTGATCATGGCTCAGATTGAACGCTGGCGGCAGGCCT
>Ga0233426_10000352_pt1 | contig 50506 bp, 54 predicted proteins | sample SI_118_April2016_6_FD_179875 | JGI IMG/M metagenome (GOLD analysis project Ga0233426, IMG submission 179875) | Seawater microbial communities from Saanich Inlet, British Columbia, Canada - SI_118_April2016_10_MG | ecosystem: Environmental > Aquatic > Marine > Inlet | place: Canada: British... | reverse complement strand
ATTTAAGTCTCGAACCTGACAAAGCGGTCCCGAAAGCGGTCCCAAAAGTGGTCCTGTGAGAAGCTATGCCACTGTATCTGCTTGGTTTATTGGTAATTTAAGAGAGATTTTGGTGCCCAGAAGAGGACTCGAACCTCCACGTCCATACAGACACCAGCACCTGAAGCTGGCGCGTCTACCAATTCCGCCATCTGGGCACAGACAACAGACGCGATTTATCGGCTGGATGGCGAGCTGTCAACGTGGTTTCGGCTTGCTTTCGTGCAATAGTGCTTGTGGGTAGCGCAACATCGCATTATTTCAGAACAAACGTTTGAAGAACGGAGAGTTCACATGTCTCAGTCACCTAAAGTCGTCACCATCTTTGGTGGATCTGGATTCGTTGGCCGCTATATCGCACGGCGCATGGCGAAAGAAGGCTGGCGTGTGCGTGTCGCAGTGCGCCGCCCAAATGAGGCGGTTTTTGTGCGCCCTTACGGTGTTGTTGGGCAGGTCGAACCGATCCTTGCGAATGTGCGCGATGATGCGTCTGTACGTGCGGCAATCGCTGGTGCGGATGTTGTGGTGAACTGTGTCTCCACGCTGCAAGAAAGCGGCAAGCAGACGTTTGAAGCCTTGAACGATGCAGGCGCTGGGCGTGTGGCGATGATGGCGGCTAAAGAAGGTGTTGGGCGTTTGGTCCACATCTCGGCTTTGGGTGCGGATCTAGACTCTGACAGCGATTCAGCGCGGACCAAAGCAGAGGGCGAACAAGCTGTTTTGGCAGCTTTCCCGTCGGCCATGATCCTGCGTCCATCGGTGATTTTCGGAAATGAAGATCAGTTCTTTAACCGCTTTGCAGAGATGACAAAATTCGGCCCCGTGCTGCCATTGGTGGGTGGTGAAACCCTGTTCCAACCCGTTTTCGTGGACGATGTTGCGCAGGCGGCATGTGAAGGAATTTTGGGAAATTCTGCGGGTGGTATTTATGAGTTGGGCGGGCCAGAAGCAGCGAGCCTGAACGATTTGATGCACCGTATGTTGCACGTTATTCGGCGCCGTCGTTTGGTTGTTAACCTGCCGTTTTTCGCAGGAACACTGATGGGCAAAGCCCTTGGGCTTGCGCAAACTTTGTCGCTTGGATTGTTTACAAATACGATCCTGACAACGGATCAGGTAAAGCAGCTTCGCGTCTATAATGTTGTGTCTGAAGGCGCTAAAACCTTTGCAGACTTGGGTATTTCGCCAACTGGGATTGATGCGGTCGTGGAATCGTACCTGTATCAATATCGTCAGTATGGCCAATACGCAGAGCTGACGGAAAGCGCGAAAAACCTTAAGGGTTCACCGACAACAAGCGACTTTTAACTGTAGGCGATGCCTAGCAGAATTATCCCTAAAACCACGCGGTAAATCACGTAGGGTGTAAAGCTGACGCTGCGCAGTAATCGCATCATCAGGCTGAGCGCGAGCAGGGCGGTGAGGAACGCGAAAACGGCGGCGATTGCCCCGTCGCGAATGCCTGCTGCGTCAGCTGTGGCGATGGCTTCGATTCCGAGAAAAGCACCAGATGAAATGATCACGGGGATCGACATCAGCATGGCGATTTTGGTGCCATCAGCGCGGGTGTAGCCCATCGCGCGCGCGCCTGTGATCGAAATGCCAGAACGGGATGTTCCCGGGATAAGTGAGATTGCTTGCCACAGGCCCAGTTTGATCGCGTCGGCGGTATTCCAATCGGATTGGGTCTTGGTTGCCGCGCCTTTTTGATCGGCAATATACAGAACAATACCAAAGATTAGCATGGTCCAACCGATGACTGTGATGGAGCGGAGTTGATCGGAAAGGCCCGTAATTTTGAGGATAAGACCGAAGATTACTGCGGGAATTGTTGCCAAGATTAGCAGCGTTGCGAGGCGGGCGGCGGGGGTTTTGAAACGGCCCGTCACAAGATGCGCGAGGCCCGCAAAGGCGAGTTTGCTGTCTGTCCAGAAGTACAAAATGACCGCGCCGAGGGTGCCGATGTGGACGGAAACGTCGATCAATTGGCCTTGGTCTTCCATGCCTGTGAGGCTCGGTAAAAGGATCAAATGACCAGAGCTGGAAACGGGCAAAAACTCTGTTATGCCTTGGATTATTGCAAGAATCAGGAGGTGGAGAAGGGGCATTGGTGGCCTTTTTGATTCGTTGTCTGGGACAGTAATGTGGGATTTGGGGATTGTGAATCTCTGAAATAGGTAACTTATTCTGTCCTATTATTTTTCAAAGCTTTCAATTTTCAAAAATATTTATTCAATAGTTCCGTAATTAGGTAAGTATTTATTCCCTATAATTGGAAATACCACTTTTCTGTTTATAAATTTGGGTTTAGAAAGCGGGTTCTGATAGATCTATTAACGCGGAGCTAGGCTATGGCTGAGCAAAAGATGCTGAAATTTGTAAACGTCGAACGGGACATGCCAGAAAAGCGTGTGCCTAATCTACGCACTTCGGATTTCGATGAGATTTATCAACAGTACGCTAAGGATAAAGCCGCCGAGCAATCGAGCCGGTGTAGCCAGTGCGGTGTGCCGTTTTGTCAGGATCACTGCCCGCTGCACAACAACATCCCTGATTGGCTAAAGCTGACGGCAGAGGGGCGCTTGCAAGAAGCCTATGAGATGTCCCAAGCCACGAACCAGTTCCCAGAGATTTGTGGCCGCATTTGCCCGCAGGATCGCCTGTGCGAAGGCAACTGTGTGATCGAGCAATCTGGCCACGGCACAGTGACCATCGGCGCGGTCGAAAAATACATCACTGACACCGCCTGGGATCAGGGGTGGGTCAAGCCGATCAAGCCGCATTCGGAACGCATGGAAAGCGTTGGCATTATCGGTGCTGGGCCTGCCGGTTTGGCGGCGGCAGACGTGCTGCGCCGTGCGGGCGTGCAGGTTACGATCTATGATCGCTACGATCGTTCTGGCGGATTGCTGACCTATGGCATCCCGGGATTTAAGTTGGAAAAAGAAGTGGTCGAACGGCGCAATGCGCAACTGGTCGAGGGTGGTGTGACTTTCAAGTTGAACTGCAACATCGGCGTGGATATTTCCTTCGCTGATCTGCGCGCCAAACATGATGCAATCCTGATCGGCACAGGTGTTTACAAGTCCCGTGATCTAGGCGGGCCGGGTGCTGGGCTGGACGGAATTGTGAAGGCGATTGATTTCCTTACGGCGTCTAACCGTCAGAATTTTGGGGATAAAGTTCCTGAAATTGAAAGTGGAGAATTGTGGGCAGAGGGCAAAAAAGTTGTCGTGATCGGTGGCGGCGATACCGCGATGGATTGTGTGCGCACGGCCATTCGCCAAGGGGCAGAAAGCGTGAAATGCCTGTATCGTCGGGATCGTGCGAACATGCCCGGATCGTTGCGTGAAACAGCAAATGCAGAAGAAGAAGGCGTGGAATTTGTTTGGCTGGCGGCCCCGATGGGGTTTGCAGGCGAGGACGCGGTTTCGGGTGTTTACGTGCAGCAAATGCGGTTGGGTGTTCCCGATATGACGGGTCGCCAAGCGCCAGAGAAAATCCCCGGTGCGGACTATGTTGAGAAGGCGGATTTGGTGATCAAGGCGCTCGGTTTTGAGCCCGAAGAATTGCCGACATTGTGGGACACGCCAGAGTTGGAAGTGACCCGTTGGGGCACGATAAAAGCAGATTTCGTAGCCAAGCGCACGGCGATGGACGGCGTGTACGCAGCGGGTGATATCGTGCGCGGTGCGTCGCTGGTTGTGTGGGCGATTGCCGATGGTCGTGACGCGGCAAACAGCATTGTCGAAGACCTGAATGCGCGCGCCGCAGTGGCGGCAGAATAATGTCTGCGCGCGGATTCATAACGGCGGGCTGGTGGGGCTATTTCATTTGCGCCGCGATTTACGTTGTGGCGGGCATCCGTGCAGGGGATTGGCTTGGGCTGGCTGGATCGTTCTTTTTCTTGGGTGCGACGGTCTGTTTTATGGTGCCGCATTACCGAAATCGGACGGAGCGTTCGGATGATTAAGATCTGGCAGGGCAAAAGTGTTAACGCGGCCAAACTGACGTGGCCAAAGCGTATGCAATCGGTATGCAAAGCGTATGGCACCCTGTATGGCACTTTTCAAAAGGTTAACATTAATGGGTCGGTTGCGTTGACCCAGTTTTTTCTTGCTGCCAAAAACTGGCACCACGCCTGCGCCATTCTGATTGAAGGATCAGATGAAAAAGGAGTGACCCTATGACCCATACTGGAAAATGCCTGTGCGGCGCTGTGCGCTTTGAAGCAACCGATTTGCCGATGGAAACTGGCGCGTGCCATTGCGAAATGTGCCGTCGCCATTCGGGCGGGGTGTATTTTGGCGTGCAAGTGCCAGCCGATAACATCACGTACAGTGGCACCGAGAATATTGGCACTTATAAATCGTCTGAATGGGCGGAGCGGAGTTTCTGCAAGACCTGCGGTTCGACGTTGTATTACTGCGTGACCGCAGCTGGCCCACATTCGGGAACCTATCATATCGCATTTGGGTCGCTCGATGATCCAAGCGGCATGAAGATGACGGGCGAGATTTTCATTGATCTTAAGCCAGCGGCCTATGCGTTTAAGGGCGACCACAACACAATGACAGAGGCCGAGGTGATGGCGATGTTCGCACCTCCGCCTGAGGAGTGATGGCGATGGCGAATTTGGAACGGACTGGCGGATGTGTTTGTGGTGCGGTGCGGTTTACCTGCCAGTTGACGGATACAGGTTTGCAGGCGTGTCACTGTGTTCAATGCCAGCGCTGGACAGGCGGTGGGCCGTTGATCAATGTGCATGTGGAAACGCTGACGTTTGAAGACGAAAGCGCCATTGGAACGTACCATGCGAGCGATTGGGGAGAGCGGTGTTTCTGTTCGAAATGCGGCTCGACCTTGTGTTGGAAAATGCAGGGCAAACCATCGCGATCTGTTGCCGTTGGGTTGCTGGATGATCAAACCGAATTGGCGATGAGCGAGGAGATTTTCGTGGATCGTCGGCCCGATTGGCTGCCCGTGTGGCCCGCAGCAGGGCAAAGCACAGAAGCGCAAGAAATCGTTAAGTTACAAGACTACCTTGAAGGAGAGAAAAATGACCAAGTATGACGCCAAATGGGTAGCCCAAGAAGAAGCCAAGCGCGCGATGATGGCCGAGCAAGGGCTGTACCGCGAGGATGATGAGCATTCGTCTTGTGGTGTGGGGCTTGTGGTTTCCGTGGATGGATCGCCGTCGCGCCGTGTGGTTGAGGCGGGCATTACCGCGTTGCAGGCGATTTGGCACCGTGGTGCGGTGGATGCGGATGGGAAAACCGGCGATGGTGCGGGCATTCATCTGCAAATTCCAGTGCCGTTTTTCTATGATCAAATTCAACGCACAGGTCATGAGCCGAACACCGATCAGTTGATGGCTGTTGGGCAAGTGTTTTTGCCGCGTACAGATTTCGGGGCGCAAGAAACTTGTCGCACGATTGTTGAAACCGAAGTTTTGAAGATGGGGTATTATATTTACGGCTGGCGCCATGTGCCTGTGGATGTGTCTTGTTTGGGTGAAAAAGCAAACGCGACGCGCCCTGAGATTGAGCAGATTTTGATTTCCAATTCCAAGGGTGTGGATGAGGAGCAGTTCGAGCGCGAGTTGTATGTGATCCGTCGTCGGATTGAAAAAGCGGTGCAACGTGCGGCTGTTAACGGGTTTTACGTGTGTTCATTGTCGTGCCGTTCGATCATCTACAAAGGGATGATGTTGGCCGAACAAGTGGCTGTTTTTTATCCCGATTTACAAGATGAACGGTTCGAGAGCGCATTTGCGATTTATCACCAGCGGTATTCGACAAACACATTCCCACAGTGGTGGTTGGCACAACCTTTCCGCATGTTGGCGCATAATGGCGAGATTAATACCTTAAAAGGCAACACTAACTGGATGAAATCGCACGAAATTCGGATGGCTTCCAAGAACTTTGGTGAACATGCTGAGGATATCAAGCCGATCATTGCGGCAGGGTCTTCGGACAGTGCTGCGCTGGATAGTGTTTTTGAGGTGATGGTGCGGGCTGGGCGGAATGCGCCGATGGCGAAGACGATGCTAATCCCCGAAAGCTGGAGCAATCTGAGCCACGAAATGCCCGATGCGTGGAAGGATATGTACGCCTATTGCAACAGCGTGATGGAGCCGTGGGATGGGCCTGCCGCGTTGGCGATGACCGATGGGCGTTGGGTTGTGGCAGGGCTGGATCGCAATGGTTTGCGGCCCATGCGGTACGTGATTACCAATGATGGTTTGGTGATTGCAGGGTCTGAGGCGGGCATGGTTCCTGTGGATGAAGCGACTGTTGTGGAAAAAGGTGCGCTTGGCCCGGGGCAAATGCTGGGTGTGGATATGGCCGAGGGTAAGGTCTGGCATGACGCGAACCTGAAGAATTCGCTGGCAGAGGCGCGCCCGTTTGGGGATTGGGTCGGCTCGATCTCTAATCTGGAAGACGTGACCGCAGCGGTGAAGGAAAAGGCGCTGTATAGCGGCGCAGAATTGCGTAAACGCCAGATTTCAGCAGGCTTTACCGTTGAGGATTTAGAGGTGATTTTGCACCCGATGGCGGAAGATGCGAAAGAAAGCATCGCGTCGATGGGGGACGATACGCCGTCTGCTGTTTTGTCGGACATGTACCGCCCGCTGAGCCATTTCTTCCGTCAGAATTTCAGCCAAGTCACCAATCCGCCCATCGACAGTTTGCGCGAATTTCGCGTGATGAGTTTGAAGACGCGGTTTGGCAATTTGGGCAATGTTCTGGATGAAAGCAACGAGCAAACCGAGATCCTCGTGCTCGACAGCCCATTCGTGGCGAATGCGAAATTTGAGGCGATGGTCGAGGCGTTTGGCGATACGGTCACGGCGATTGATTGCACGTTTGATCGGGGCGCGGCGAACGGGTTGCGCGATGCGATCCACCGTATCCGATCCGAGGCTGAAGAGGCCGTCCGCTCTGGCGCTGGGCATCTGGTTTTGACGGATCGCCGCCAAGATGCGGATAAAATCCAAGTGCCGATGATCCTTGCGACAAGTTCGATCCATTCGTGGTTAACGGCGGCGGGTTTGCGCACGTTCTGTTCGATCAACGTGCGCACGGCGGAATGTATGGACCCGCATTATTTTGCGGTTCTGGTTGGCTGTGGCGCGACCACGGTGAACGCGTACCTCGCGCAGGACAGCTTGGCGGATCGCATTGATCGCGGCTTGCTGGATTGCACGCTGGATGTGGCGATGGAACGCTACCGCGAGGCGATCAATCAGGGCCTGCTGAAAATCATGGCGAAGATGGGAATTTCTGTGATTTCTTCTTATCGCGGCGGTCTGAACTTCGAGGCTGTTGGCCTGTCACGGGCAATGGTTGCAGAGTTTTTCCCCGGGATGCACAGCCGTATTTCGGGCATTGGTTTGATCGGGATTCAGCGCAAAATCACCGAAGTTCATGCCAAAGGTTGGCTGGGCCAGCAGGATGTTTTGCCGATTGGTGGGTTTTACAAAGAACGTCGATCTGGCGAAAAACACGCTTGGGAAGCGCAATCCATGCATTTGTTGCAGGCGGCCTGTGATCGCGCATCGTTTGATTTGTGGAAGCAGTATTCCAAAAAAATGCAGTCCAATCCACCGATCCATTTGCGTGATTTGTTGGATTTCACATCGACTGCGAAAGCGATTTCTGTGGACGAGGTTGAAAGCATCACGTCGATCCGCAAACGGTTTGTGACGCCGGGCATGAGCCTCGGGGCGTTGTCGCCAGAGGCGCATAAAACGCTGAATGTTGCGATGAACCGCATCGGTGCAAAATCCGATAGTGGCGAGGGTGGTGAAGACCCTGCGCATTTCGTGCCAGAGCCAAATGGCGATAATCCGTCTGCGAAAATTAAGCAGGTTGCGTCTGGTCGCTTTGGCGTGACGGCGGAGTATTTGAACCATTGTGACGAGCTGGAAATCAAGGTGGCGCAGGGTGCGAAACCGGGCGAAGGCGGGCAGTTGCCGGGAATCAAAGTGACCGATCTGATCGCGCGCTTGCGCCATTCGACCAAGGGCGTAACGCTGATTTCACCCCCCCCCCACCACGATATTTATTCCATCGAGGATTTGGCGCAGCTGATTTATGACCTCAAGCAGATCAACCCGCGTGCGAAGGTTACGGTTAAGCTGGTGGCGTCGTCTGGTGTTGGTACAATTGCGGCGGGTGTGGCCAAGGCCAAGGCCGATGTGATCCTGATTTCTGGGCACAATGGCGGCACGGGCGCATCCCCTGCGACGTCGATCAAATACGCGGGATTGCCATGGGAAATGGGCCTGTCTGAGGCGCATCAAGTGTTGGCGATGAACAACCTGCGCGACCGTGTGACGCTGCGCACCGATGGTGGTTTGCGCACGGGGCGCGATATTGTGATCGCGGCGATGCTGGGGGCCGAAGAATACGGGATCGGCACGGCGGCGTTGATCGCGATGGGCTGTATTATGGTGCGTCAGTGCCAAAGCAATACCTGTCCTGTTGGGGTCTGTGTGCAGGACGAAGATTTGCGCAAAAAGTTTACGGGAACGGCGGATAAAGTGGTCAATCTGATCACGTTTTATGCGCAAGAAGTGCGTGAGGTTTTGGCGTCACTCGGGATGCGTTCGCTCGATGAAGTGATTGGCCGTGCGGATATGTTGGCGCAGGTTTCGCGTGGCTCCGCGCATCTGGATGATCTGGATATGAACCCGTTGCTGATCAGCGTCGATAACGCGCATGAGATCAAATACAACCGTGATCGTCCGCGCCAAGTTGTGCCTGATACGCTGGATGCGGATATCGTCAAAGATGCCGAGCCTTTCTTTAAAGACGGGGAGAAAATGCAGTTGTCTTATGCGGTGCAGAACACGCATCGGACCATCGGGACGCGGGTATCGAGCCATATTGTGCAGCGGTTTGGGATGAACAACTCCCTGCAAGCCAATCATTTGACTGTGAAATTGACAGGCAGCGCGGGGCAATCGCTGGGCGCGTTTGCGGCACCTGGGTTGAAGTTGGAAGTTTCAGGCGATGCCAATGATTACGTTGGTAAGGGTCTGTCTGGGGCGACGATTGTTGTGCGCCCACCGCTGACATCGCCGTTAACTGCTGCCGATAACACGATCATCGGCAATACGGTTTTATACGGTGCGACCGCTGGTCGTTTGTTTGCAAATGGCCGCGCGGGGGAACGGTTCGCAGTTCGAAACTCAGGCGCGACTGTGGTGATCGAAGGTTGCGGGACCAACGGGTGTGAATACATGACCGGTGGTGTTGCGGTGATCCTTGGGCCAGTTGGTGCGAACTTTGGCGCGGGAATGACGGGCGGCATGGCCTATGTTTACGATCCTGAAGGGCGGTTTGAGCATATGTTGAACCGTGAAACGCTGGTGACGGCGGCTGTGGATGCGGGCCATTGGGAAAATCAGCTGAAAGGGTTGGTTGAGGAACATTTGGCGGAAACTGGATCGGTTAAAGCAGCGGATATTCTGCGATTGTGGGAGGAAGAGAAGGCGAATTTCGTGCAGGTTTGCCCGAAAGAAATGCTGGCGCATTTGCCCGCTCCTTTGACGCAAGAGGACGGTGCAAAGACCGCCTGATTTGAGTATTTGAAGACAAAAGAAGGCCGTAGGTGTGATTGACCTGCGGCCTTTGGTGATTTTGTTAGGTTGATTTGAGCGGTTTCTTGGCGGACTGTGGGGGCAGAGGGATTGTGATGGCCGATGACGACGCAGCCAAACTGCGCAAAAAGATAAGGGAACCGCGAAAGAAGGGGCGCGTTGGCAAGGCCGCGGATGGGTTTACATCTGTGTGGCGGCGCTGGACGCGGCGGGTTTTTAAGTGGGTGTTTTTTGGGGCAATGATCGGGGTGGCGATTAGCGTTGTGTTGGTTGTGATGCTGCGGTTTGTGAACCCCTACATGACGTATTATTACGTGGCTGAACGGATGCGGTTGGGCGAAGTTTCGCGCGATTGGACGCCGCTTGAGGAGTTTTCACCCGTGATGGCGCGCAGTGTCGTGGCGGCGGAAGATGCCAATTTTTGCAGTCACTTCGGGTTCGACATTGAAGGGATAAAGGTGGCGCTGGCGGATGATGGGCGCGTGCGCGGTGGCTCCACGATTAGCCAGCAAGTGGCGAAGAATGTGTTTTTGTGGCAAGGGCGAACGTGGGTGCGCAAGGGTATGGAGGCGTGGTTTACCCTGTTGATCGAGGTGTTCTGGCCCAAAGCGCGGATCGTTGAGGTGTATTTGAACATCGCCGAGATGGATGAGGGCGTTTTCGGCGCTGCGGCGGCGGGGCGGCACTATTTTGGGGTAGAGCCAAACAAGATAACAAGCGTGCAGGCCGGGCGGTTGGCGGCGATTTTGCCAAGCCCGAAGAAACGATCTGCGAGCCGTGCAACATCGTATACAAAGAAGCGGACGCGCCAGATTATCTCGGGCGCAAGAACAATTGCGGCGGATGGGCGCGCAGATTGTTTCGAGAGCGGTTGAAATACTTGGGGTTTAGGTTCAAATAGACGAAACGTATTTAATTGGCCGTCCTCCATGCACAAGCTCTATCATTTTCCGTTGTCTCCTTTTTCGCGCAAGGTCCGTTTGGTTCTGGCAGAGAAAAAGATCGAGGTTGAGTTGGTTGAGGAGCGATATTGGGAGGAGCGTGCGGATTTCATGCGCTTAAACCCCGGTGGGCAGGTGCCTGTTTTGCGCACCGATAAGCTGACCCTGTCTGACAGCACGGCGATTTGCGAGTATTTGGAAGAGAAGCATCCAGAGCCTGCGTTGTTTCCGCAAGGGGCAGAACGACGGGCTGAGGTTCGCCGTCTAAATGCTTGGTTTGATGATAAATTCTACCGTGAAGTGACGTTGAACCTGCTGGGGGAACGGGTTAACAAAAAGATCATGGGCCGTGGGTATCCTGACAGCAAAAATGTGAAAATGGGCTCCACAAAAGTTAAGTTTCATATTGATTATATGGGGTGGCTTTTGGATCGTCGGCGTTGGCTGGCGGGGGATCGCATGACGTTGGCAGATTTTTCGGCTGCGGCGCAGCTTTCGTGTCTGGATTATATTTCGGACGTGGATTGGAACCGCAACGAGTTGGTGAAAGATTGGTATGCGAAGATTAAATCGCGCCCTGCGTTTCGATCTTTGTTGGCAGATCAGGTGGCAGGGTTTCCGCAACCGCCACATTATTCTGACCTAGACTTTTAATGTCCTTAACCGACAGGCTGCGCGAAAAGGCGCTGGCTGAGGGTTTTTCTGACTTTGGTGTGTGTAAACCCGACGCGGTGCCCGAAACGGGTGCGCGGCTGGCGGCATTTGTGGATGCGGGGCACCACGGGCAGATGGGCTGGATGGCGGAGCGGATGGGGTGGCGTGGATCGCCGTCTGATTTGTGGCCAGAGGCGCGATCTGTGGTGATGTTGGCCGAAAATTATGGCCCCGATCATGATCCATTAGAGGTTTTGGAGCATAAAGACCGCGCGGCGATCAGTGTTTATGCGCAAAATCGCGATTACCATGATGTTGCGAAAAAGCGGCTGAAACGGGTTGGACGTTGGTTGATCGAACAAGACGCCGAGGCCGAGATTAAGGTGTTTGTGGACACGGCACCCGTGATGGAGAAGCCGTTGGCGCAGGCGGCTGGCTTGGGCTGGCAGGGCAAACACACGAATGTTGTGTCGCGCGCGCTGGGGTCTTGGTTTTTTCTGGGCGCGATTTTCACAACCTTGGAATTGGATATTTCGACGGGCGAGGTTGACCATTGCGGGAATTGCCGCAAGTGCCTTGATGTGTGTCCGACAAATGCGTTTGTTGAGCCTTATCAATTGGATGCGCGGCGTTGCATTAGCTATTTGACGATTGAGCATCACGGGCCTGTGGATTTGGAATTGCGGGCTGGGCTGGGAAATCGAATTTATGGCTGTGATGATTGTTTGGCGGTGTGCCCGTGGAACAAGTTTGCGCAGCGTGCAGCAGAAGTGAAATATCACGGACGTGCCGAGTTAATGACCGCGCGGTTGGCGGATTTGGCGGTTTTGGATGATGGGGCGTTTCGGGCGTTGTTTTCTGGATCGCCAGTGAAACGGATTGGACGCAACCGATTTGTTCGAAACGTCTGTTATGCCATTGGAAATTCTGGGGATTTGAGCCTTGTGCCTGTTGTGCAGGGGCTGGTTGAAGATACGGACGGTGCGGTTGCAGATGCGGCCCGTTGGGCGGTGGAAAGATTGGCGGGCTGAAGCCCGCCCTACGGAGGTTGGATGTCGGTTTTATTGAGTTTTGGGCACGGGTATTCGGCGCAGGCCTTGGTGCCCTTGTTGGCTGACGATTGGCGGGTAATTGGTACGTCGCGATCTGGGGGGAAGCGGGCGCAGGATGGTGTGGAAAGCGTTCTGTTTCCTGGATCAGATATGGGGGCGTATTTGGACGGGGCGACGCATCTGCTGATCTCGGCTGGGCCAGACGCGGCGGGGGACCCTGTTTTGCGCGAATTGCGCGGTGAAATTGCCAAACGTGAATTTGAATGGGTTGGATATTTATCGACGACGGGTGTGTACGGCGATCATCAAGGGGATTGGGTCGATGAGGCCACGCCGCTGACGCCATCGACGCGGCGCGGACAGTGGCGTGTTGCGGCCGAGGCCGAATGGCAGGAGATGGGCTTGCCGCTGCATATTTTTCGACTTGCGGGGATTTACGGGGCTGGGCGGGGGCCGTTTAGCAAGGTGCGGGCAGGCACTGCTCGGCGCATTATCAAAGTAGGCCAAGTGTTTTCGCGCATTCATGTTGAAGATATCGCGCAAGTTCTGGCGGCGAGTATTGCGCAGCCCAATGCAGGCGCGGTGTATAATTTGTGCGATGATGACCCCGCACCGCCCCAAGATGTGATTGGCTATGCGGCGGAACTGCTGGGTGTGCCGCTGCCAGAGGCGGTGGAGTATGAGGCGGCGGAAATGACGCCGATGGCGCGGAGTTTTTATGCAGAGAGCAAACGGGTGCGCAATGATCGGATCAAGGATGAGTTGGGTGTGGCTTTGAAATACCCAGATTATCGTGTTGGATTGCAGGCGTTGTTGGCGCTGGAAGTAGGGTAATTTGGATATTTTTGGCCAAAAGAAGGGAGGGGTTGCGTGACTGTTTTTGGAAGGGTCGTGATTTACGCCAAGGATGTAGAGGCGAGCATCGCGTTTTATGAAGAGACGTTTGGGTTTGTTGCCTTGCGTGATCCGACGGATCGGATTGTTGAGTTGAACCATCCTGACGGGGGCGGCGTGATCAATCTGCATAAGGCGGCGAAATCGCAAAAGATGGGGCAGGTTTTGGTGAAGCTGGTGTTTGATGTGGCCGATGTTGAAGCGTTTGTTGCCGCGCACCCGAAGTTTGGCGCGATCCACCGTGTGCCTGGATATGAATTTTCCAATGGGAAAGATCCGTCGGGAAATTCGGTATCTGTTTCGAGCCGTGCTTTTCGAAACAAGGTTTAGCAACGAAAAAGGGATGACCCGAAGATCATCCCTTTAAAATTCACACGAGCTGCTCTTGCAACCCGATTTGAATTGCTTAGTCGGAAGCTGCGATAGCTGCGCCAACGATCAGCAGTGCCAAGATTGGCAGAAGAGCGCCGGAAGAAGAAGATGAATCTTCTACAACTTCTACAACGTCAACTTGTGGTTCTGATACGTTACCAGCGAAAGCGGCGGATGCTGCTACGGACATGGCTGCTGCCAGTGCGATTTTTTTCATTTTGATTCTCCAAAGTTTTGTACGTCGTTTGAGGGGCAAGGTAGTGAGACCCTACGACGCACACCCAAGACTGTACCTCGTAATGCGGTTTAGACAGCTACGAATCGGCAATGCAACTGGAAGGTGGCGGATTTTGGGCATGCAGAAAGCAAATGTCGTCAAATTAGCAACACTTGTGTCCCGACCTTGCTGAGATTGAACAATTCCTCGATGTGTTCGTTGAACAAACCGATGCAGCCGCTGGACGAACGACGGCCGATTTTGCGCGTGTCGTGGGTGCCGTGGATGCGGTAAAACTTCCATGTGAGGTACATCGCGTGTGTTCCGAGCGGGTTATCGGGCCCTGCTGGGATGTAAGATGGCCAATCTGGGTTGCGTTTCAGCATATTCGGGGTTGGACGCCAATCAGGGCCGACCCGTTTGCGGGTAATCTTGGTGCGGCCTGTGCGGGTCAATTCAGGGGTTTCTGGCACGGATGTCGGGAATAGCTTGTACACCGATTGGTCTTCGGACCAAAAATGCAGCGCACGGCTGAGGGTATCCACCAGAATGACGCCGTTGCGTGTGTTGGAGAAATACGGGCGCCAATCTTTGTTGGTAAACCCAGAAATATTGCGTTTTACCGCGCCTGTTTCGGCGTTTGACACGTTCTCGTTCTTGAGCTGTTGGTACAGCGCAGGATCGTTGGTTTGTTGCGCAAGTGCTGCGGTGCCGAGCGTGGTGCTGGCCAAAGCTGAACCAGTGAAGGCGCGTCGGGTGATTTTAAAGGTGTCGGACATGGTAATTGTTTCCGTTTATGTCGATCTGACGTTAAATTACGGCTTTGTGAGCACAGATTCAATTCAAACAAGCGCGAACTGGCGTAAAGTTGCGAATGGGATTTGAAAATCCTGCTAAACCACAGTAGAGCAAGGGACAAAGCTCATCTACTTGGGCCATATTTTTGGGGTGAATACCATGTTGCGCGTAGTTCTTACAGTTTTATCCGTCTTGTTTGCAGTGTCCGCCTGTACGACGACGCCTTCTGATCCGAATCAACGCAAAGTGTTTCGGATAAAGGCAGGAGACGTTTCCAAGATCCAATTCCGCCATCTGGATACGGTAAATGCGCTGCGTCAGGCGCGTGGTTTGAACCCTGTGGAATTGTCACCGCAACTGACGGCGGCGGCGAAAACACATGCGTTGGATATTTCGCGTCAAAATCGCCCTTGGCATTTTGGATCTGACGGGTCCAACCCGATCCAGCGTGTCGAGCGTGCGGGTTACACCGGTAAGCTGGTTTCAGAAAACCTGTCCGAGACTTTTGAAACCGATCTGGAAACATTGGATGCGTGGATGCGTGATCCTGTGACGCGTGCTGGTATTTTGCACCCGAATGCTACGAATGTTGGGTTTAGCTGGCATCAGGAAAGCAACGGCAAAATCTGGTGGGTGCAGGTGTTGGGGTCCTAAGACTTCAGCGACTGACTACTAGGGTTTGACCAAAATCGGTGTGCCGTCTTTGACCATCGCGTAGATTTCTTCCATCTCTTTGTTCGTGACCGAGATGCAGCCCGCTGTCCAATCTGCTTTCTTGCGATTTTTGCGCAGAACTGGGCCGCCGTGGATGAAAATATCGCCACCCGGTGAAACGCCAGCGGCGTGGGCCTTGGCGCGATCTTGGTTGTTGGGGTAATTGATGCCAAGGGACAGGTGGTAACTGCTGTTGGGGTTACGACGATCAATGCGGTAGACGCCTTCGGGTGTGCGCCCGTCGCCTTCTTTGAATTTGTGGCCTGCTGGCGCGAAACCCAAGTCGATTTTGTAGGATTTGAGCGCCTTTGTGCCGTGAAGGAGCCACATTTTGCGGGCGGTTTTGTCCACAAGGATTTGGGTCACTTGCGGGCCGTTGTAGGTTTTGAATTTAGAGGGTTTGCCGCAGGAAATCAGGGCAAACGCCGTAAGAATCATTAAAAAGTAACGCATAAAATTATAGTCCCTCGATGCCGCGTTCCATTTGGGCGCGTGATTTGCGGGCGCGTTCTGTCGCGCTTTTGAGCTGTCCGCATGCAGCCATGATATCTTCGCCGCGGGGTTTACGGATAGGGCTGGAATAGCCTGCTTCGTTCACAATATCGGCAAAACGGTGGATTCGGTTGTTTGAAGAGCGTTCATATGGGGCGCCCGGCCATGGGTTAAACGGGATCAGATTGATCTTGGCGGGGATGCCTTTGATCAATTCCACAAGGCGGTGGGCGTCCTCATCTGAATCGTTCACATCTTTCAGCATGACATATTCGAAGGTGATGCGTTCCGCGTTTGAAAGACGGGGGTAATCGCGACAGGCTTGCAGCAATTCGGCAATTTTGTGTTTGCGATTGATCGGGACGAGCACGTCGCGCACATCATCGGTGGTGGCGTGAAACGAAATGGCGAGCATGCAGCCGATTTCATCGCCAACGCGGTAAATTTCTGGAACGACGCCCGACGTGGACAGGGTGATGCGGCGGCGCGATAGGGCGATGCCTTCGTTGTCCATCGCGATTTTCATGGCGTCGCGCACGTTATCGGTGTTGTAGAGCGGTTCACCCATGCCCATCAAAACGATGTTGGACACGAGGCGCTTTTCACCCGGTTCGATATCCCATTCGTTCAGGTCATCGCGTGCGATCATGATTTGGCCAACGATTTCAGCGGCTGAAAGGTTGCGCACGAGTTTTTGGGTGCCTGTGTGGCAGAATGTGCAGGTTAGGGTGCAGCCCACTTGGGAGGAAACGCACAGCGTGCCGCGATCTTTTTCGGGGATGTAGACGACCTCTACCTCGTGTCCGCCAGCGATGCGGATAAGGTATTTGCGGGTGCCATCGCTGGACACTTGTTTGGTTACGATTTCTGGGCGCGACAGCTGGAATTGTTCTGCAAGGTTGGCGCGGATGTCTTTGGACAGGTTGGTCATGTCGTCAAAGGATTGCACGCCTTTGACATACATCCATTGCCAGATTTGCGCGTGGCGCATTTTGATCTGCTTTTCCTTGATGCCGACGTTTTGCAAAGCGTCTGTCAGTTGATCACGGGTCAGGCCGATCAGGTTCGGCAACGCCGTTTCATCCTGCTTGCGCGGGATTGTCAGGACGTTTGGCGTGATCGGTGCAGGTACGGTCATGGTGATTCCAAAATATGCGTTTCGCGTTCTATTGAATACATTTCAAAATTCGAATGCGCCAGCGAATGCAAGCGCGGTCTCGAATTTAGAAATGTATGTTTGACTTGGATAACTCGCAAATCACAAAAAACCCTCAATCGGGGGATTGAGGGCTATTATAGCATGAAAACGGTATTGGGTAGCCCTGGACGTTACGAATAACGCCCTTAAAGGGTTTAACCGCAGCGTTTCTCGGCTTCTGCTAGGGCGGCGGTGAAGCCGTTCAAGGAGAAGGTGTCGTTGGTTTGGGTGCCACGACGGGACTGTGCGGAGACGATGGCGGAGGAACCGCGCTTCAGTGCTTCGCGAATTTTGTTGTCGTCGGTTGCTGTGGCTGGCCACGCATATTCACCGTCTACAAAAAGATCGAATTTGCTGCCACCGATATCCAATTGAACCGGTTTTTCTGGATCAAAAGCATAGCCGCCGGTAAAGGAAACTTGACCGTTGATGCCATTCGACGGGCGGTAGGTGACCCACAACAAAATGTCGGAACGACGAGCGGACACAACTTGGCCGCCCCGTGTGTTCACGATTTTTGTTGGTTTGGACACAATCCAACATTCTTTGGTTGGTTGATCTTCCACGAAGACGGACCAATCTGTTTTCGCGTCGACGCGGTTGGTTGATTCCTGCGCGTAAGCGACGCTGGCGGCTGCCAAACACATGGCCATGAAGCCGCAGGTATATGCCATTGAACGTATCATATTATCTCTCAGCCTCTGAACTGAAATGGTTTTTGACTTTAGTCGCATTTTTGCGATCACCCCTTTAATACGGAAACAATGTGGTATTCTTATGGCCGTTGTTCTACGGAATATCAGGGAAATTTGCCAGTAGGCGGGCTAAAACGCCGCAGTTTTCGGCGGAAAATGGAGCAAAGTGATGAATTCTTGGGTGAATGTGGCAGAAGTGTGGCGCGGTGACTTTTTGGAATGTGTCCATCGGGGGCGCGCCGTTGTGTGCGATGCGCGCGGCGCGGTTGTTGCAGAATGGGGCGATAGCAGTGCTGTCACCTTGCCGAGGTCTTCATCGAAAATGTTGCAGGCTTTGCCGTTGATCGAAAGCGGTGCTGCGGCGAAATTTGGGTTGAGCACGCAGCAATTGGCGTTGTCTTGTGCATCCCATCAGGGCGCGCATATTCACACGGATCGTGTGGATGTGTGGTTGGCAGAGCTGGGGCTGGGTGAGAGCGATTTGCGCTGTGGACCGCAGGAACCAAGCGGGAAATTTGAACGCGACGAGTTGATTTGTGCTGGCAAAGCCTTTGATCGGACACACAATAATTGTTCGGGCAAGCACAGTGGGTTTTTGACGCTGAACAAGCATCTGGGCGGTGGGTCGGAATATGTGGAGATTGACCACCCCGTGCAAAAGGCGGTTTTGGCCGCGTTTGAGGAGATGACGGGCGAGACAACGGCTGGATACGGGATTGATGGCTGTTCTGCGCCGAATTTTGGCGCGTCTTTGCGCGGATTGGCGACGGCAATGGCTCGGATGGCGGACCCTTCTGCGCTGGGCGCGGTGCGATCGGCGGCGGCTACGGAATTGGTGGCCGCAATGAAGGCGCATCCTGATTTGGTGGCGGGCGAGGGCCGTGCCTGCACCGAGTTGATGAATGCAATGGACGGGCGCACGGTGATTAAGACGGGGGCAGAGGGTGTGTTTATCGCGATTCTGCCTGAACGCGGGCTTGGTGTCGCGCTCAAGATTGAAGACGGGGCCACACGCGCATCAGAATGCGCGATGGCGGCCCTGTTGGTGCGGTTAGGGGTTGCAGATGCCGATCATCCGAGCGTGGCCAAACGGTTGCGGCCCAAGCAGCATAATTTTGCTGGGTTGGAGGTTGGTCACATCGCACCAGCGCAAGATTTGTTTGCGGGTGCTGCGTTGATTTAGCCCGCTTATGTTAGGATGGATACGGTTCGTCATCAGGCAGGTTGATCGTGTCGTAAAGTGCGCGTTCCCCTTGGCGTAAAAGACGGTTGCTGATTGCCGCGATGGCGACGAAATCATTGCTGTCGACCGCGCTAATCAGATCGCTGGCGACTTCTGCAAATTTTGTCAGGCCGATTTGCTGACTGATGGAGACAAGGCCAGATGCAATTTTAGAGGTTTTGTCCAAGTCGCCGTTCATCAAAGCATATTCCATTCGGCTGAGGCGGTCTGATACTTCGAAAGCGGCGCGTTCAACGACATCGCGCCCTGAATCAGGCCCCAAGGAGTTTTGAATGCTGGCGATTGCGTTGATTTCGACCACGGACGGTTCGTTGATTGTAAGGTATTGTACGTTGCCACCGGTAATAGTTGAATTTTGCATGATGTACCCAATTGATTAATTTCGCCCAAGGCTGGTGTAGCATTGGCTAGGTTTCTCAATCCTTACCTGATAAAATTGTAGAGGTTGTAATTTGCTTATAAGTTTAGGAAAAGGATTGAAACTTTGGAGTGTTGCAGAATGAACTTTGCCAAACCGTTACCGTCTTCGATGGTGAAACGATACCAAGGCTGGCGTGCGACAACCTATTCTGAAAATAAAGCATGGTACACGAAATTGGCCGACGAAGGGCAGCACCCGCGCGGCATGATTATCTCGTGTTGTGACAGTCGTGTGCATGCGACATCACTGTTTGGGGCCGACACGGGGGAGTTTTTCATCCACCGCAATATCGCGAATTTGGTCCCGCCTTATGCGCCTGACAAAGATTACCACGGAACATCTGCGGCGATTGAATATGCGGTGAACACGCTGCGGGTCGTGAATTTGATCATCATGGGGCATTCGCAATGTGGTGGCGTCAACGGATGCCACGCGATGTGTTCTGGACAAGCGCCTGAGCTGGAGGAAGATACCAGCTTTGTCGGGCGTTGGATGGATATTTTGCGCCCTGGGTACGAACGTGTTGTTGCAAGTGGGGGCGATGAGGCGGCGCAGATCAAAGAGTTGGAAAAACAATCTGTGCTGATTTCGCTGGAAAACCTGATGACGTTCCCATTTGTGCGCGAGCGTGTTGAAAGCGGTGATTTGGCGCTGCACGGCGTGTCGATTGATATCCGTTCGGGCGCGATGATCCAGTATGATCCTGCGAACAACGGGTTTGTGACCGTTTAAAAATCACCTGCTTAAAAAGACAATGGCAGCCTCCATTTCTGGAGGCTGCCAATGACCCTCTCTCCGTTTAATCAGCGCGGTGCCGTCGAAGAGAGTCCCCTACCTGAGTAATACGTTAGTACTTGCGCCGAACTCTGTTGCGATGATTGCGCAGCGCCCTTGTTTGCCACGATTGGCGTTACATTGCGCGAGCGCGGCGTCGTTTGCGGCGTCCTGATCATCAGATGTGACCATGTAAGCCTGTGTCGGGCGTGCTTCTTCGCAGGTTATTCTTTTGCGCGACGTGGCCACGGCCAAAACTGTGTATTGCAGCTCTCCGTAGGCCCAACGAGACAATTCATCCATTGTGTTTTGGCACAGGGCAGCTGGCACGACCACGACCTAGTCGTAGCTGCTGTATGGGGTGTGACCGTCAGCCAAAGATGGTGTGGCAGAAATCGTTAGAGCCGCTGCAATCGCGGGTAATGTGACGAATTTTTTCATTTTGAGTCCCCTTCTTTATCGTTACGTCAGGTTGAAACCTGTTCCTTCTGACGTAGGAGTCAAGTGGGAACTGTGGTTGGGAGTTCAAGCGCCCGATTGCGAAAACCTGACACAAAACACCCAACCAATTGAAATTAATGCTAATTTATCTCAATTTTTACTTCTGGATTGGCGTTTGCCCGCTTGGCCACTTCATTTCATAGCCAAAATTGATGACCTCTGTTTCGCCAGACGCCAAATCAAAGCCCCAGACAAGCACGCCGCGTTTGCCATCGCGGTTTTCCTCTGTTGGGCGCGGGCTGGCATCCATGCGGATCACGAGGTCTTCGTTTTCGGAGGTTGGGATCACATCAAGCAGTTTGACGGGCATGTCATAGCCAAGCGACGAAGTGAGCGAGGTGCGATAGCTGCGGTTCACTTCGGATTTGGAGGTGATAAATCCGCTGTCGCCTTCTTCTACTGACAGGGTGTCGCGTTTGATTTGGATGCCGTAAAGCGGACCAAGGCCGATTGGTTCGTCTTGGTTTGGAACGAGTTGCGGCAGGTTTGTGCGCCCGATCAACGTGCCGTCGCGGTGGAGTTCAACAGGGCCTGCCAGCAGCACGCCGCCCGTTTCGTTTTTCAGATCAGTGTACAGGAACGCGGTTTGATCGTTGGCGGCATTCGCCATTGCGTAAAGATCAAGTTCGAAGGTCAGGGTGTCGATGTTAAAGGAGGAGGAGTCCGTGGCCCAGTCGATGCTGCTTTTTCCGCCGAGCGTGAACAGCAGTGTTTGGCCTGCGAAAGATGTGCCGTTGCTTGTCATTTCTGCTCTCACGGCCACTGGCTCTGGAGAGCGGGCTTCGTCTTGGGACAGGTCTAGCGTGCTGTAACTGCCGCTGACGGATTTGGTTTTGCGCAGCCGGTTGGCGTCGATCAAGGTTTGGATATTTGGGTAGGGGATGTAGGTGTCGGTGCGTTCCGACAGGTTGGCGGTGGATAGGGTGATATCTACTGCGCCCCAAACATCGAGCGGTTTGCTGCCCGCACGACCAACCGAAACGCGGGCTTCGCGGTGCAACAAAAGTGTGCCGTTTGCGCCGTCTTGGGCCAGTTCAGCGGTGTAGGTCGGGGACCAGCGTGCATCCTCAAGATTGTCGATTTCAACCTTGGCATTTTGTGCGGTGGATACTTCGATCTGGGTGGTGACTTGAACCAACTCGCCGTGCTGTGTTGGGGTTAGCGCGTTCAAAGTGGATTGCGCGTGTTCCACGTCTTTTTGCAGGTCTTTGCGTTTTGGAGCCATCGCAAGGAGTTCGGTTTTTACGGATGCCACGGCAAGGGAGGCCTGTTTAGTGGTTTCCCCGAGCGCAGTTGCCACGGCGATAAGTTGTTCCGCGTTTAGGCCGTTGTCTGGTGTGCCAAAGCCCGTTTCTGCGGTGACTTGCATTAGCTTTAGCTGCGTTTGTGCGGCGATACGTTCAGCCTGTTTGGCCTCATAGGTTTGTTCAAAGGCGCGCTGTGCTGAAACGGCGGCATCAAGTGCGCCCTGCGCGGCGGTTTGGGCGTTTGACGGTTCGCGTACGATTGGCCTTGCGAATTCGGTGGTTGAAGATTGCGAGATGACCCGCACCGTGGCTGGGTCACCGATGCGTGTTGCCAGAACTGTTTCTTGGTAGCCGAGGCTGGGGACAAAGGCGATGAGCGTGTGACGACCGGCTGGCAGCGCGACATCAGCGGAATAGGTCACGACGCCGCCGTTCCCCGTTATCAGCGCCGCTGTGACATCGGTATCAAGTTCAAAGGTATCGGCGAAAGCAGGCAGGGCAGTTGTAAGAAGAAGGGCAGACATAAGAGCGCGCATGAGAATTCCATTCGTTGTTATGACGTCAGTGTATCGTGTGGTGGCTGGGGTTCAACCAACACACACTTCAGACGCAGCCCATCGGCGGATTCTTGGAAAAAAGTTTTGAGTTTGGGGAAATAGGCGTTTGGAGCGCACGAAATGCACGCTCCAAAAATGGGGTATCAGCCTTTTTTCAGAACGCGGCGGCCCAGAAGTTCGGCGATTTGTACGGCGTTTAGGGCCGCGCCTTTGCGCAGGTTATCAGACACGCACCACAGGTTGATGCCGTTGTCGATTGTGCTGTCCTGACGGATGCGGGAAATGTAGGTGGCGTATTCGCCAACACATTCGCGCGGTGTCATGTAGCCGCCGTCTTCGCGTTTATCGATCACCATGATGCCCGGTGCTTCGCGCAGGATTTCACGGGTTTCTTCTTCGTCGATGAAATCTTCAAACTCGATGTTGATCGATTCAGAGTGGCCAACCATCACAGGCACGCGCACACAAGTGGCGGTGACTTTGATTTTGGTGTCGAGGATTTTCTTCGTCTCGGCGACCATTTTCCATTCTTCTTTGGTGTCACCAGAATCCATGAACACGTCGATGTGCGGGATCACGTTAAAGGCGATGTCTTTGGTAAAGATGCCGTGGGGCAATTCTTGGCCCGGAACGTACATGCCTTTGGTTTGACGCCACAATTCATCCATGCCCTGTTTGCCAGCGCCAGAAACGGATTGATACGTGGACACAACAACACGTTTGATCGTGGCGCGGTCATGCAGCGGTTTCAGGGCGACAACCATCTGTGCGGTTGAACAGTTCGGGTTCGCGATGATGTTTTTCTTGGCGTAGCCCATGATATCGTCAGGGTTACATTCTGGCACGATCAACGGCACATCGGGGTCGTAGCGGTACAGCGACGAGTTATCGATGACGATACAGCCAGCTTTCGCGGCGATCGGCGCATATTTTTTCGTGCCCTCTGACCCGATTGCGAACAGTGCAATGTCCCAACCCGTAAAGTCGAAGGTGTCCAGATCCTCGCTCTTTATCGTCTTGTCGCCAAAGCCGCATTCCGTACCCTTGCTCTTGCGCGATGCAAGTGCCTTGATTTCGTCAATCGGGAACTGGCGTTCAGCCAGAATGTTCAGCATTTCGCGGCCCACAGTCCCTGTGGCACCCACGACAACAACACGGTAGCCCATGTTCGTTCTCCTAGAGTTAAGTTTGGACATGTCCATTGAGCGGACGAGGCCGTTTAGCGCGGATTACGCACAAGTGAAATGCCTTTGGTATGATTTCTTGTTAACAAGGGCGTCAAAAGGAGTGATTTGCGATGAAAATAGGCGTTTGGGCAACGGTAGCGATGGTTTTTGCAGGGGCGGCGTTTGCTGATTCCCCCGAAGTGAAAAAGGTGGATGCGCGAAAATCGGGTGGGTCTTGGTCATTTTCGGTGACGTTGAAACATGGCGACACGGGCTGGGAGCATTACGCGGACGGCTGGGGCGTGTATCTGGAAGACGGAACCGAACTCGGCTACCGTGTGTTGGCGCACCCCCATGTGAACGAGCAACCGTTCACGCGGTCTTTGGGTGGTGTGCAAATACCAACGGGTGTGGAGCGTGTGTTGATCGTGCCACGCGATAAGGTTCACGGCACGGGCGAAGGGTTTCTGGTGAAGTTGCAGTAGGGTGAATTCGCTGTTTCAGCTGGCTTGCGGCAAGTGTGGCAAGAATGTGGCGTAATGCTGCGCATCAAAGGCTGGTTTTGCGTTAAAATTCGGGATTTTGAGACCAGTGCAGACGGTAATTGCATTTTTGCAACGCGAATGAGAAAGTTTAACATGTTTCATAAAAGTTGCCCTTACGCCATGTTAGGACAAGAAATAATCGGGGGTTAACCTTGAAGAGTTAGTTTGGGTTGCACAGATGGGGTGCAGGACAAAAATTACATCGGGCTTTTGTAAATGTACCGCCCGATGTCGAGTAGAAAATGTTAGGGGTAACAATGACAATAATATTTGCGACTGCATTCGCGATGGGGCTTATCGCCGGATTCATTCTGTTGGTTTTGATGTTGGCTTTTTACGGCTGATGTCACTCTCTTTTTAGACGAATTTTTCCATATCGGAGTGGGGGATTCGTGCGTCTAAATACTCTGCACCGAATGCAGTGAATCCGAGCTTTTCATAAAATGGTATCGCGTGGAGCTGTGCGCCCAAGATTAATCGGTGTTCAGACCGTGAAGTTTTCACGTGGTGAGCGATAAAATCTATCAGTTCAGCGCCAAAACCTTTGCCGCGATGATCTGGCGTCACGCAAACCCGTTGAATTTTCACGGCGTTGTCTTTGGTTTGAAACCGCGCCGCGCCTACGGCCACGCCATCTGATTTTGCGATGATGTGGGTGCAGATGTCATCTTCGCCGTCAAACTCTTCTGCCTCGGACACGCCTTGTTCACCCATGAAAACGGTGCGGCGGAGGGTAAAACAAGACGCCAAATCAGCGGCGTCTTGTGCGATTTCTATTGTGATGCCCACGGGTGGGTTAGCCCATTGCAGAGCCGAAAAGGTTCGGCCCTGTGATCAAGTGGATGCCGCCATCGAGCGGTAGAATTGCGCCCGTAACGTATGCGCCTGCTTGCGAGCACAGAAACAACGACGCGCCTTGGATATCGGACGGTTTGCCGATGCGTTTGAGGGGCACATCGCCGCCAACGGCCTTGGCTTGGTCTTCGTTTGCGGTGGCGAAGGCTGTCATTTTGGATTGGAACGGGCCAGGGGCCAGCGCGTTCACCGTGACTTGGTGGCCAGCGAGTTCCTTGCCGAGGATCGCAGTGAGGTGATGCACGGCGGCCTTGGAGGCGGAGTAGCTGTATGCGCCATCGCCAAGCGGGTGTTTGCCCATGACGGACCCGAGGTTGAGAACGCGTGCCGGGTCGCCCTCTACGCCGCTGGCGATCAGGGTTGGTAGCAGTTTTTGGGTGAGGTGAAACAGGCCCGCGACGTTCACGTTCATCACTTTTTCCCAGCCCATGTGCGGGAACTGGCCAAGGGGTGCGCCCCAACTGATGCCTGCGTTGTTCACAAGGATATGGAGTTTATCGGTGCGCGACAGAACCTCTGCTGTTATGGCGTCGATGCCCTCTTCTGAAGACACATCGCCAGAAAATGCTTCGACACTGCCTGAGGGATTGGTGTCGTTGATTTGCGCGGCCATTTCCTCGACCTGATGAAGTTTGCGCGAGCAGATGATAACGCGCGCGCCTGCGTGGGCAAAGCCGTGCGCCATCATGGCACCGATGCCAGAGCCGCCACCTGTGATGACTGCGATTTTACCTGAGAGACCAAAGAGATCGTTGAGCATGGGAGCGTCCTTTCGCGTGTTTCCGTAGCGTGTTTGTTGACACCTTACGGCGGGCGCTATTCTGATGCCAAGCAAATAGCCGCGCTTCTACGTGGCGTCATATCAAAAGGACTGTGCGATGAGCGATCTACCAAATGAGACATTTTCTGTAATTCAAAAGCTGGATGGGTATTCGGGCCGATCCGAAGGGCCGATGATTGACGATGCGGCGGAGTATTTGAGCGATGGCATGTTGCCAATGCCGAAACCGGGCAAAGGGCAGGTGTTGATTAAGCTGCGCATGGCGTCGGTTAATCCGTCTGATTTGCATTTCATCAAGGGTGAATACGGGCAGCCGCGTGTGCAAGGTGCGGCGGCTGGTTTTGAAGGCTGCGGTGATGTTGTGGCGGCTGGCGAAGGTGCCGAGAATTTGGTTGGGCAGCGGGTTTCATTTGTGACCACAGGCGCTTGGTCCGAATATTGTGTGACCATGGCGATGATGTGTATTCCGCTGCACCCAAGCGTAAAAGATGAGGACGGCGCTGCGCAGATTGTGAACCCGCTGACAGCCGTTGGCATGGTCGATATCGCAGAAAAGAACGGCGATTGTTTTGTGATGTCTGCAGCGGCGAGCCAGCTCGGCAAACTGATGCTGGGGTTGGCCAAGGACAAAGGGTTGAAGACGATCTGTTTGGTGCGCCGAATGGATGCGGCAGAGGGGCTAAAGGCGCTGGGCGCGACGGTTGTATTGGATGTAACGGCGGCGGATTTTGATGCGCAGTTTGCGGCGGCTTCGCGTGAGTTGAAACCACGGGTATTTTTGGACGCGGTGACGGATGCGATTTCAGAACGGGTGTTCACGATGATGCCAAACCGCGCGCGCTGGGTGAGTTACGGGAAATTGAACCCAGAGCTGTTTTCGATGACGCAGATGGGGCAGTTGATTTTCCAATCCAAAGTGATCGAAGGGTTCTGGCTGACGCCGTGGATGCAGGCGAATGGCGCAGAGATGCCGAGGTTTGCAAAAGAGTTGCAAACGCGGTTTGCGGATGGCACGTGGAAAACGGACGTGGCGACGTATTTGCCGCTGCGCGATGTGGTGTCTGGGCTGGCGGCGGCGACGCAGATCAAGGACGGTAAGATAATGATCACGCCGTAAGTGGTTTAGATCAAAGTGAATTTTGGGACTGGTGCAAGAGTGTTGCGCCAGCCCCTTTGCATTTGTATCGTTAAAGGATCATGGCAAAACCCAATCCACACAGACCCTTTACCCCGAATCCAGATATGGTTGCACGCCGCCCAGATGTGACGGGAAATGCAATTAATGGGGTTGGTGAAGGTGCTGTGCGCCGCCCTGAAGTGGTGTTTTGGGCGCCCAATCCTGATGATATTGCGTTCGGGGATGTGCAAAAATGGTTCTACATGGCGCAGCCCGACAGTGCGGAAATGCAGGCAGAACGGGCCAAGCGGCAAGTGGTTTTGGATGCGGTACTGCCCGACGTGAACGCGGTTGCGGTTCAGCAATCGGGGGCGGCTTGGACTGCATCGCTCGATCAATTTGTCGATGCTGGTGATTGTGAAATGGTTGGGGTGACTGGCCTGCAACCCGAGTGGGTTTTTGAAGGGCAAGAAACAGAGTTTCAGACGGTGATTATGCTGGGGGTTCAGCACGATTATGACGAGGTGAAACACGCGCCAGAATTTCGTGCAGGGGTCGAGGTTGTGCGCCAGTACGGGCGTGCGGCGGCGGCGTCAAAAAAGATTTGCGGTTGGTTGCGTGAACAGGGTTGGGATGGCGAGGCCGCGACAGGGCCGATGGCAGGCAAGATGTTGATGATCCCGCCTGCGTTGGAATGTGGATTTGGGGAATTGGGCAAGCACGGATCACTGATCAATCCTGAGTTTGGCGCGTCTTTTCGGCTGTCTGCGGTTTTAACAAACGCGCCGTTTGCACATACGCCAAAGCGGAAATTTGGGATCGATGAGTTTTGTTCAAAGTGCAGAATTTGCGAAGATGCTTGCCCGCCGATTGCGATTGAACCTGACAAGAAAATGGTGCGCGGGGTGGAGCGGTGGTACGTGGATTTTGACACCTGCATCCCGTATTTTGCAGAAAATTCAGGCTGCGCGATTTGCATCGTCGAATGCCCGTGGTCGCGTCCCGGTGTTGGGTTCAATTTGGCGGAAAAGCTGGCGAAACGGGCGGAGCGAACAGAATAATTGGCGGAGTGATGTTGGGGTCACTCCGCCGCTCCCTGTTTGGCCCTTTCGGACCTATTTAGCACCGATCCATCGCCTTTCGGCTCTCCCAAACCGACGGGCGGGACCTTGCGCCAAAACCCTTAGAGGCGAGTCCAAGTCTGGCCGTCGCAAACCACACCTTTGCAGCCTGTTACCTTTAACTTGCGGCCGATAAGTTGCATGTGTGCTTTGGCTTTTACGTTCAGCAAGGGCACGATCACGGTGCCGTCTTTGTATATGCCGTTGCCGACGGGTTGAAACCACCGTTCTTTGCCGACGTTTTTGGTTTTCACTTCTTTACCTGTTGGATCGAAGGCTTTGATGATCTTGCCACAAAGGTTCGGGCCGCATTTGCGGATCTGAATGTGGGAGGTCAGGTTTTTGCGATCTGGTTCGGTTTTCCAAAGGCCAACAGCTGGATCAGCGGCGGCAGGTAGGGCGAAGGACAGTACTGTTGATAGGATAACGAGTAGGGTATGAACGCGATTGTTCATGGCAAACTCTCATGTAGAAAATCCGCTTGCGCAGTTGGATAATCCCATTTGCGGGCAATTTTCGATTTATGCCTGAAATCTGAGTCGCGCAAGTAACATATTGTTACAGATGCAGGACAATTTCGCCCTTATTATAAAGGGCGAAACGCTGATCATGTTAAGCGTCGGAATCGCCATTCATTTTGTTAAATAGAACGCGGGATTCCCGTTGATCCAAGGTCATGCGCGCGGTTTCTGTGTGCAAGATTTGCGCCACATCAAAATCATTTGCTCTGATCCAATCGCGCGGGTGTTCTTGGGTTTGGTTGGGAACATCGCCGAGGAAGAGGCTTTCGCTCCAGGCGTTTGCTGAACCGATCAGCTCATGACGATCTAGCAGAAGTTGATAATATTGCGGCGGCTTTTTGCGCGCATCTTCAAAGATGCCGCGATGGCCAACACAGCTGCGGGCGGGGGCAAGCACATCGGGTGTGCCAAAAATCATGTCGGCAAACACGGAGGTTAGAAAAACGCGGTGCATGCCGCAGAAACGCAATTCGGTTTCGTTGCCGATGCTGCCGATCGGGAAAACAATCGGGCGCAATTCTGGTTGGCGAACCATATCCCAGCGCGACACGGAATAGCTGCCAATGGCGCGGAGGGGAACGAAGTTATCGTCTTTGCTTAGAATAAAATCACCGGGTTGCAGAAACTCAATCGGCAGGTCGCCTTTGTCTGTGGTGATGGGTGTTCCTGCCAAAATGCTCGACACGCTTTGGGGGCGCTGGGCCATTTGTCCGGAATCAGGCGGGCGTACGGCAGGATCGTACACAGGGGTATTTTCGACCGTTAAGGGCATAGATTGATCTATGGGCATGGACACACTCGCAACGCTTTAATCATCATTAACTCAAATGCAATGTAATGATTTCAACGGCTGAAATGAGGCGAAAAAGCCAGAAAGACCTACTCAAAAAAGGCATGTTTGGGGCATTGTTTCCAAGCCCCAAACAATGATCACGTTACGCGGCTGCGTGTTTGGTATTTGGCATCAGTGTATAACTTTTGCGTCATGACGCTTGCAATGATTCCAACGGCTGCGTCGATGTCAGATTCGTCCAGATACAGCGGTGTGAAGCCAAAGCGCATGATGTTTGGGGCGCGGAAATCACCGATGACGCCGTGATCAATGACGGCCTGCATGGCGGCGTATCCTTGATCGAATGCGAAAGAAACCTGCGAGCCGCGTGCGTTTGGATCGCGTGGGCTGGCGAGTGTTAGATCGGGGCAGGTGGCTTCGATCCCAGCGATAAAGCGTTCGGACAGTTTGATGGATGCGGCGCGCAGATCGTTTAGATCGAGGTCTTTCCAGATATCGAGCGCGACTTGCAGGGATGCCATTTGGATCACGGGCGGCGTGCCGACGCGCATGCGTTCGATGGCGTGTCCTGGGCGATAGGATTGCTCAAATTCGAACGGCGCATCGTGGCCGAGCCAACCTGAAAGCGCGGGTTGGATGGTTTCGATCAGATCGGGGCGCACGTAGATGAAGGCGGGCGCACCCGGGCCCGCGTTGAGGTATTTATACGTGCAACCAACGGCAAATTCTGCGCCAGCCAGATCAATCGGCATCGCGCCTGCGGTGTGGGCCAAATCCCAGATCATAATTGCGCCAGCGGCATGGGCTGCGGCGGTGATTGTTTTAGTGTCGTGCAGGCGGCCCGTGCGGTAATCGACTTGCGTCAACATCACGACGGCGGTGTCATCGTCGATGCTGTTGATCACGTCTGTCGGGTCCACGGTGATTAGTTTGTGATCTTTGCCGATGGTGCGGATCAAGCCTTCGGCCATGTAAAGGTCGGTGGGGAAGTTGCCGTTATCGGACAGAATTTTGCGCCGATCAGGGTTGAGTTGCAGCGCGGCAGCGAGGGCTTGGAACACTTTTACCGATAGGGTGTCACCTACGGCGACGGAGCCTGCGACTACGCCGATGATCGGTGCGATTTGATCGCCGAGTTTGGTGGGTTGGTTCATCCAGCCCGCCTTGTTCCAGCCACGGATCAGAAGTTCGCCCCACTCGTCTGTCAGCATTTTTTGGGTGGCCGCAGGGACAGCTTTGGGGATCGGACCAAGGGAGTTGCCATCGAGGTAGATGAGGCCATCGGGAATGTGGAACATGTCTTTTTGTGGGAATTGGGTCATTTCAAAAGCTCCTTCGTGAGCGGGGAATTGGGGTCTGTTAGAGGTTCGATGACAGAAAAATGGTGGTCATTTGGGGCGTAGTGATCGGTTGCGTTAACGCCGCGCCGTGACCACGCCTCGGTTATGAAACGGGTTTGGCGCAAGAATTCGGGGCGTTCGCCTGCGCCGACCCAAAAGGTGATGGAGGTGTCGGGCAGTGGCGCGATGAGGGCTGGGCTTTCGTTGATGGCTTCTAGTTCATCGAGGCCGAGGATGGTGTTCATTTCGGTGGCCACAAGCGGGCGCAGATCGTGGACGCCTGAAATGGATACCGTGTGTTTGATGCGGGTTTGGATGGCGGGGGCCAAGCCGCCTGTGACGCTGTTCATGCGCGACACAAGGTGGCCCCCAGCGGAGTGGCCCGTGAGGCGGATCGGGCCATTTGTGATGCCCGCGATGGTGGTGATTGCGGTGGCGATTTCAGCGGTGATGTCGGTAATCCGCGCATCTGGGGCAAGGGTGTATTCGGGGAATGCGACGTTCCAACCGTGTGCCAGCGGGCCAGCGGCAAGATGCGACCAGAAGGATTTATCGAGTTGGTGCCAATAGCCGCCGTGAACGAAAATGACAGTACCTTTTGCGTTTGGGGCGCGGAACAGATCGAACCGATTGCGCGGTGCGGGGCCATAGGATTGGTGCAAGGCCGCGTCGGAATGCTGGGCGCGAAAGGCGGTTGCGGATGTTGTCCAACGCGCGAGGTAATCGGGTGCTCCGTCGATGTAGGCGCCGTTTAAAAACGCATCGTTCCAATCTATCATTCTGGCTGCTCCGCTGGTTATTGACGTTCTTTGTATTTGGGTAGACCATGAAACGAAAGATGTTTGAACAAGGTCGTGCCATGAATACTGTTTTTATCCAGATCCGCTGTAAACCGGGCAAAACCTATGCCGTGGCCGACGAGATCGCGCTGCGTGAAACCTATGCCGAGCTGCATTCCACCAGTGGTGATTGGGATTTGCTGCTAAAGCTGTATATCCCTGACGGCGAAGATACCGGGCGGTATATCAACGAATATATCTTGGATATTGACGGCATAGATCGCACGCATACGATTATTACGTTCAAGGCGTTTTAACTTTAATCACTGAGGTATATTTTGAAACATTTACTTATTTTGGCCATTTCTATTTCTGCAATTCCTTTGTTGGCTCTTGCGAAGCCAATTGACAAAGCAAATGCACTTTTTGAGCATGGCTTAACATCCCAATCAAAAGCGGCTTACATTGACATCATTTTTGAAGTCGAGACACCAGAAGCAGAAATTGCAGAAGCACTTTTTCGCTTGGGAAGTATCGCCTTCTCTGAGAACAGGGTTGATCTTGCGCTACGAGAATGGGGTAAACTTTTGGCTCGGTTTCCAGTTCAAGCGGCACAATATGATATCGAGAAAAAAATCGCGCGAATTGGCGATGTTTACGGTTCTACAGCCGATCAGATTTTAGACAACGCAGTGGCAAAGTCCTTCATCGCAAATGGTGATTTCTATTCAGATGAGAAATCGTTGAGAACAACAATTGATACCATTTGGATTCCAGTCATTGAGGCATCCATTGCATGGTATGACCGGGTAATCACGGAATTTCCAAAGAGTCCCGAAGCTAAAACGGCCTATTTAAAGAAATTTGCAACTATCAAAGGTTGGAAAGCAAAATCAAAATATGGCGAAGATTTTGGCCTTTTCAATAAATCGCAGGTTACAAATACTTTAAGCCAGCTTGAAAAAATGCTTGAGCAATTTGAAGTTGATTTTCCAAAGGATCCAAGTCTTCAACGTATGAGATACACTATCGCTCAAGGGTATTGGATGAACAAAAAATGGGATGATACGAGAAAATGGCTCAATCTTATTGTTTCGTCTGATGATGAGAGGAATGGATTCTATAAAGACCTTGCAGAGTGGCGCTTGAAGAAAATCGAATACTAATACACCCTAATCTACTGACGATACCAAACCAGCTGCGTTCCTGCGGCGAGGATTTTGCCGCTCGTTCCAAACATTTGCATGGTTTGATCGTGGAATTGGTTGTGCATGCGGTTGCTGTCCACGATGCCGAGCAGGTGGGCGCTGCCTTGGGCGGTGAGTTCTTCTTCGGTGGCTAGGAAATGGGTGGTGAGGGTGACGGTTCCCATTGGTTCCATCGTGCCACGGATTTGCAGCAGGCGCAGGAAAAAGCAATCTGCGAGCGCGGCAAGCGAGAGGTAATCGAGCGGGCGGGGCGGATTATCCGCAATCCAGACGCGGGTTTGGCTGTCGCCGAGCGGTGTTTTGGGGATGCCGATGCTTTCGATCCCGCCGTTCACAAACCGATAGTCGTAGCGATTGATCCATTCCAGCGGCAGTTTGCCAGACATTGGGGCGATGTCCGCAGCGGGCGCAACATCTGGGGCGGGTGTTGGTTGGTGGGAAAACGTCTCGCCGCGTGCGCCCATCACGATGGACGAGGTGGCGATCATTGTGTCGCCTTGGGACAGTTCGGTGTTCCAGTGTTGGGTGTATTTGCCAGCGCGTTGCAGTTTGGTTTCGATTTTGAACGGGCCAGCGCCTAGCCCTGTGCAGAAGTTTACGGTTTGGGACACGGGCGTGCCGGTGCGGCGGGTATCGAGCATGACGCTGTTGAGCAGGGTCGCGGCGACGATGCCGCCAAACGCGCCAACCATATTGGCGTAGGCGGGGCTGGAGTGGCCTGACCAGATACCTTCGGAGTCATTGGAAAGCTGGATGGCGGCATCAAAGGGGTGTTGATCTGTCATGGCGCCACTATGGCAGTGTCGCAATTCATTTGGGAACCGTGACGTTTCGTCAGGCCGCCGAGGCGCGGGCCTGTGCGGGGGTCATTCCTGTCCAATTGTGGAAGGCGCGGTAGAATGAGTTTGGGTCGCGGTAGGCCAGCAGATAGCTGATTTCATCGACGCTCATGTCGTGTTTGCGCAGGTAATACAGCGACAGTTCGGATCGCGTGGCATCGAGGACAGCCTGATAGGTGGTGCCTTCTGCTGTGAGTTGCCGTTGGAGCGTGCGTTTGGACAGGCCTAGCCGTTGGCTGGCATGTTCGGCAGTGTGCTTTCCGCTTGGCAGCAGTTTGTGCAGTGTAGAGCGCAAGCGATCTGTGGTTGGAGTGTCTTTGACTTGGGCGTCGAGTTGGCGTTGCAGATCCTTTTCAAAGTAGGACCAGAGGGATGGGTTTTCGGTGACGAGTTTCATGTCGGCAACAGCTGGTGCGAAGGTCACGGAGATGGTTGCGCCTTGTTCGACGGGAATGCCGATGTGGTCTTCGATCAGATTCATGCCGCTGACAAATTCGGGCAGCGTTGCCTTTAGCGGGACGATATGTTCGCCCGTGGTGTTGCGGACCAGTTCAACGAAAAACACAATGTCCATGGCGGCGAGCACTGGTGGGATTGGCAGGCCAGCAATGGTGGATCGGATTGATACTGTGTAACTGTCGTTTGTACGATTGGTTTCCAGCAGTATTGGGCCAACCAGCGGTTTGAAAACGGCGATGCGATCAAACCCTGCGCTGACCACGTGGGAACATGTGAAGGCGAGCACGACTGATCCCGTGTTGCCTTGCGCGATGATCTTGGCAAGCATGATCGGAAGGTCGGGGCGTTTGTATTCAACGGCTGATGCCTCCCATAGGGCAAACATTTGATGGGGTAAAAGACCCGGATCATCCAGATCAAAGAAATCATCAGGCAAGCCAGCACGGCGCAAAACGTTCTGCGGTGCGATTTGCAGGTAGGCGCAGAGGCTTTGGACTTGGTCTGCAATGTAATATCGGGTCGGTGTGGCCATGGGATCAGTTTAGGCTCGCGTGTTCAAAAGAGAATGGGCGTTTTGGGTTTGGCGCGATTTGTTAGTATTTTGGCATGATTTGCAAGTTTCAATTTCGCGCAAGAAGGCTATTCTTAGGACAGCCACGCCGCATAAAAGGATTTTGCCATGAAGCTGACAGTCAACGGAACCGAACATACGCTGGATGTAGAGCCAGAGATGCCCCTGTTGTGGGTGTTGCGCGATGAGTTGAAAATCACAGGGCCAAAATACGGCTGCGGGATTGCGCAGTGCGGCGCGTGTACTGTGCATGTCGATGGGTCGGCGGTGCGATCTTGTTCGATCACTGTTGGTGATGTGGACGGGGATGTAACCACCATCGAAGGGTTGGGAACGCCAGACAGTTTGCACGCGGTGCAGGCGGCTTGGGTCGCCCATCAGGTGGCGCAATGCGGGTACTGTCAATCTGGGCAAATCATGCAGGCGGCGTCGTTTCTGGATTTGAACAGTGAGCCAACGGACGAGGATATCGACAACGCGATGTCGGCAAACCTGTGCCGGTGTGGCACGTACCCGCGCATTCGCGAAGCCGTCAAAACCGCAGCTAAAACATTGAACGAGGCGTAATCATGGGCAAGTTAAGAACAATTGGTCGTCGTGCATTTTTGATCGGGTCTGCCGCCGTTGTGGGTGGTGTTGCGTTTGGCGTTTACGCAGCACGCACACCGCATGACAATCCGTTGATTGCGGATCTGGGCGCAGGCGAAGCGGCGTTTAACCCGTGGGTCAAGATTGACGCAGAGACGGTGACGTTGATCGTGCCCCATGCGGATATCGGGCAGGGCGTTGCACACATGCAGGCCATCCTGATCGCCGAGGAATTGGACATTGAACCCGGCCAATATGCCACCGATTTTGGCAAGCCAGATGCGGCGTATTACAACACTGCTTTTGCTGAAGAAGGCGCGCCGTTCATGTCGCGCGATGAAAGTGGCACGGCAGAAACAATGCGCACAATTGTTGGTTATGCGACCAAGTTGTTGGGCATGCAGGGGACGGGTGGGTCCACCTCTGTGGCCGACAGTTTCACCAAGTTGCGCACGGCCGGTGCGGTTGCACGCGAGACGTTGAAGCTGGCGGCATCTATGGAAAGCGGCGTGCCTGTCGATCAGTTGAAAACGGCGAATGGGGCGGTTGAGCTGCCTGACGGAACACAAATGGCGTACACGCAATTGGCGGCGAAGGCGGCGACGATTGATCCCGTGACGGATGTGGTTTTGCGCCAAGCGTCTGAGTGGCGTTTGATCGGCAAAGACATGCTGCGCCAAGATATCGTGGATAAATCGACGGGGTTGCAAAACTACGGCATTGATCTGGAAATGGACGGGATGGTGCATGCTTCTGTTCGGTCTAACCCACGCCAAGGTGGTGCGATAAACGGCTATGATGCGACTGCGGCCAAGGCCATGCGCGGTGTGAAGGCTGTGCTGTCTGTGACCAACGGTTTTGCGGTTGTTGCCGATAATACGTGGCGCGCATTTCAGGCAGTGAATGCGATTGAAGCAGACTGGGGCAAAGCGCCGTATCCTGCGGAACAGGCGGAGCACTGGAAGGTGTTGTCGGAGTCGTTCACGGATGAATTGCTGGATGATGAGTGGCGTCACGATGGTGATGTTCCTGCGGGTTTGGAGGGCGGCGAGGTTGTTTCAGCCGAGTACCGCGCGCCCTATGTGGCGCACGCGCCGTTGGAACCGTTGAATGCGATTGTTGTTGTGACAAACACGCAGGCAGACATCTGGACGGGTCACCAAATGCCGCGTTTCGTGGAGGATTACATCGCGAAGATGACGGGCTTGGATGTGGCGAATGTGCATTTGCACAACCAGTATTCGGGCGGTTCGTTCGGGCATCGGTTGGAGTTTGAGCAAATCCGCTATGCCACAGAAATTGCGATGCAAATGAAGGACACGCCAGTGAAGTTGACGTTTACGCGGGAAGAAGATTTCGCGCATGATTTCCCGCGTCAGATTGCGATGGGGCGTGGGGCTGCGGTGATCAGCGGTGACACGATTGAAACGCTAGATTTGTCGATCTGTTCGGCCTCGCCGTTGGCCAGTCAGGGGCCGCGCGCTGGGCTGCCTGTGCCGCCCGGGCCAGACATGCAGATCGTTTCTGGCGCTTGGAATATGCCCTACAAGATCGACAACTTGCGGGTGCGGGGGTTTCGTGCGCCAGAGCTGGCGCCTGTTAGTTCGTGGCGATCTGTTGGGGCGTCCCATGCGGGGTTCTTTGGCGAGAGTTTTGTGGATGAGGCGATCCTTGCCGCGGGGTTAGACCCGATGGAGGCACGCATTGCGATGTGTGATTACGATGTGGCGCGCAAGTGTTTGGAAGCGGTTGCCGAGATGTCGAACTGGGGGAGCCCGTTGGGTGAAAACCGTGGACGCGGTGTTGCGTTTGTAAGTTCGTTTGGTACGCCCGTTGCCGAGGTTGTTGAAGTGACGATGACAGAGGATGGCATCAAGATTGATAAGGTCTTTGTTGCGGCGGATGTTGGCCAAGTGGTCGATCCGATCAACTTTGACAATCATGTCAAAGGCGGTGTGATTTGGGGCCTTGGCCATGCGATGAATTCGGAAATAACCTATGCTGATGGGATGGCGGAACAATCGAATTACCATGATGCGGAAGGGATGCGATTGTATCAAACACCCGAGATTACGGTAATGGGTTTGGAGAACCAGACCAAGATTCGCGGGATTGGTGAACCGCCCGTGCCACCTGCAGCGCCTGCTTTGGCGAATGCGATTTTCGCGGCGACGGGGCAGCGTTTGCGCGAGATGCCGTTCAACAAATTCATTGATTTTGTGTGAGGTGAGGCGATGAAGATTAAAGCAATTATTGCCGCCGTTCTGCTGTCCACTAGTGTGGTGCAGGCCGAAGAAATCAATTTAGAGGTTCCGCAGAATGTGACGCTGGAACAAGGGTTGGAGGCGTGGGCGCGGATGTATGAAGTGGTTTCGCACCCGCGTTGTTCGAACTGTCATGTGGGGGAAAGTGATCGCCCGATGTGGTCTGGCCCGAGTTATGGCAAGGCCCGCCCGCACGGTATGAACATTCGTGCAGGCGAAAGCCGAATTGGCGTGGAAACACTGGAATGCGCGACCTGTCATGTTGGATCGACGTCGGATCAGCCGCACACGCCCCCCGGTGTGGATGGGGACTGGCGGTTGGCTCCAGTCGAGGCTGCGTGGTTCGGGCGTGGATCGCTGGAAATTTGCGGACAGTTGCGCAATCCAGAAACCAACGGCGGGCTGAGTTTCCAAGAGATCGCAGGCCATTTGGGGCATGATGTGGTTCTGCAATTCGCGTGGAAACCAGGGGGTGGACGTGAACCTGCGCCGTATTCTTTGGAAGAGCACGCAAGTGATGTTTTGATGTGGGGCGCCGCTGGCATGCCCTGCCCAACGGAGTAGAAAATATGTTGAAATCTGAAAGCCCATTTAGAGTGGCTGCGATGGCGTTGCTGGTATCGGCGGTGCTGCATATCGTGGTGATTGTCGTGTCTGGCGGCGGGTTCCTTGTGCCGATGATTACGGGTGCGATTATGTGGTTTGTGATCGGCGCTGGGCTGCAACGTGGGCTGCGGTGGCTGGCGCATATCGCGTTTCTGATCGCCATGATCGGCGGCGTTTATGCGATGGGCACTGGCATGGGGCAAACAGGCCTAACACAGCTCGCGCTGTTTGGGATCATGGCCGCGGATTGGTTCGCGGCTGTGATGCTGTTTTGCGCGCTTTGGCGTGGGCCAGTTGCCGCTGAGTGAATGAGATTTTTCTCATACAGCCCTCACCGACATTGCCTTAGGTAATGTCGGTTTGGGCTGTTTTGCGCCTTCGCAAATTCAAAAGTTTGCGAAAAAATGAAAATTCTAGTACCCTTGTTGAATTAGTTTAAACAAATTTTGGGTGGCTATTATGGCTTGGTTTTCGCGCTTTACGCGTTTTGGCGACGTACATGCAGTTTACGGACAGGAATTGGACAATTCTTGTATTATCGCATCTGCAATCATGTGTGTATTTAAAATTAACAAATTACGACCGGATGTGTCTTCGCTAAAGACCACCCAAGATGTGATTTCGAAGTACAAAAAGATTGAAGGAAACAAAGCGCATGATTTTGCCGTTTCCGGTGGCGATCCAAAATTAATTGCCAGAGTTCTAAACACTATGAATTGCGGAACTTGGAAAGGCGATTGGGTTTCGGCCAAAGACGTTTCTAAGATTGTTCATGAAAAAGTTGGCCTTACCAAAGGCATCGGCCCATCAGTTGATGTAAGCCCCGTTATTGCCGGTGTTGGCTGGTCTGGCGGCGGTGGGCATGCGGTTGTAATCGACACTGTGCGGTCTTGGGATGACAAATTGTATGCGACGGTTTGTGATCCATGGGATGCGGATGTGCATATAACTGGGTTTGACCCCGCAACCGCCTTTTCCTATGAGCCAAAGAAAAGCAGGTTTAGCCACAATTTTTGGGGCGAAACGAAGGGCGACAAAAGTCCGTTTGGCCCCACAGATTCTGGTTCTGGTATTGCGATAGTTTACCGAACCTAGAACGTGATGCGGCGTAGCTCGTAGGTCAGGGGGCTTAGCTTAGTGAATGCTCTCGATGTTTCTGCGAAACATCTGCCGCGATAGTTCAGTGATTGTGGGGATTCAGTTGGCTTTGCTTTGCAAAGCCCTGCAGCTCAATTTTTGCGAAGCAAAAATTCTGGTGCTGCAAGGGAGGATCGAACTCCCGACCTCGTCATTACCAATGACGCGCTCTACCACTGAGCTACTGCAGCATACCGTGAATGGCGGGGTTTTAGCGGAAATCAGTGCATTTGCAAGCGTAAACTAGACGTCTGCGAATGCGTGATGTACAGACGTTTCCATGAGCAAGACACAAGCAGATAAGACGGCAGCGATGTCGGACAAAGAAAAGAAAGCCGCCGAACGCGCGGAGCGATTGCGCAAGCAGTTGCGCGACAATCTGCAACGTCGAAAACAACAAACGCGCGCCCGCAAAAGCGACGCGGAACCAAAAGAATAAGAACCTAAGGGGCAAGGTAATATGGACAGCATCGTAATTAAGGGCAACGGCCCAGTGAATGGGCAAATCCCGATTGCAGGGGCAAAAAACGCGTGTTTGACGCTGATGCCTGCGACGTTGTTGTCCGAAGAACCGCTGACACTAACGAACGCGCCGCGCCTTTCGGATATCAAGACGATGGCGGAATTGCTGGCCTCGCTCGGGACCGAAGTGGCGGGTTTGCAGGATGGCACCGTTCAGGCGCTGGGCACGAAAGAGATTACCAACCACGTGGCGCATTACGATATTGTGCGCAAAATGCGGGCGTCTAACCTTGTGCTTGGGCCGATGTTGGCGCGGATGGGGCATGCGGTTGTGTCCTTGCCGGGGGGCTGTGCGATTGGGGCGCGGCCGATGGATATTCACACAGATGCGCTGGAACAGATGGGCGCGACGATTGAATTGAAAGACGGGTATCTGCACGCCAAAACCAACGGCGGGCTGAAAGGTGCGATGATCAAGCTGCGGTTTGCATCTGTTGGCGCGACCGAGAATATTTTGATGGCGGCGACCTTGGCCAAAGGCACGACCGTGATCGACAATGCCGCCAAAGAACCAGAGATCGTGGATTTGGCGGAATGTCTGCGCAAAATGGGTGCGCAGATTGAGGGCGAGGGCACCAGCCGCATCGAAATTCAGGGCGTGGATCGGTTGCACGGGGCCACGCATCCTGTTGTGACGGATCGCATCGAGCTCGGAACCTACATGCTGGCCCCTGCGATTGCGGGCGGCGAGGTGGAGCTGCTGGGCGGGCGACGTAACCTGTTGGAAGCGTTCTGTGACAAGCTGGAAGAAGCCGATATTTCGGTGACGGAAACGGCCAAAGGTTTGCTGGTGAAAAACAAGGGTTCGCGCGTGAAAGCCGTGAACGTAAAGACCGAGATTTTCCCAGGGTTTCCGACCGATTTACAAGCGCAGATGATGGCGTTGTTGTGTACCGCTGAGGGCACGTCTGTGCTGGAAGAAACAATCTTTGAGAACCGCTTTATGCACGCTCCAGAGTTGACGCGGATGGGCGCAAATATCGAAGTGTCTGGCGGTATGGCGACGGTAACGGGTGTGGACCAGTTAAAGGGCGCGCCTGTGATGGCGACAGACCTGCGGGCATCGGTTTCGATGATCCTTGCGGGATTGGCGGCAGAGGGTGAAACGGTTGTGAGCCGTGTCTATCACCTTGATCGTGGATATGAGAAAGTTGTGCGTAAATTCAGTGGGATAGGCGCACAAATTGAACGGATAACAACATAATGGTTGAAGATGCACGCTTTGAAGATGGGATCGAAAAACCACTGCGTTTAAAAGCGCAGGACGGGGATGATCTGGTGGCGATTTCGACGGTGTTGCAAGACGCTGTTTTGCCTGTTTCTGAAATGCAGTGGCAGCGCGAGGAGCAGCGTTTTGGACTGCTCGCCAATCGGTTTCGCTGGGAAGATGCGGATGCGGCGGCGTCATCAAAACGGGCGGTTGAGCGCGTGCAGGCTGTTGTGGTTTTTGACAGTGTTGTGGGTGTGCGATCCTCGGGTTTGGATATGAAAGACAAGGAACAGGTAATTTCTGTTCTTTCGATGACGTTTGAACCCAAAGAAGATGGTGCTGGAACGGTTGTTTTAACGCTGGCGGGTGATGGTGCGATTGCGCTGGACGTGGAGTGTGTTGAGGTAACTTTGGCGGATGTGACGCGGCCCTATGTTGCGCCGTCGGGCAAGGTTCCTTCGCATCCAGAATGATCCGGGTATTAACACCAAAAGACGCAGAGATTTGGCGAAAGCTGCGCCTTGAGATGTTGTCCAATGATCCGACGATGTTTGGATCAACTTTGGCAGATGTAGTTGATCAACCCGTCGCGTATTTTCAGGAATTTCTGACGAATGTGACCATTCTTGGCGCGTTTGACGGTGAATTGATTGGGTCAATTGGCTGGCACATAGGGCGTTCGGCCACGACTGCGCATTCTGGAAATGTGATTGCCGCTTATGTGCAGCCCGAGGCCCGCAGGGTGGGGCACCTTGGGCGGTTGATTGATGCGCTAATTTCGGATGCAACAGGCCAAGTGGTGCAGTTGGAATTGCGCGTGGTGAGCAGCAATGTTGGGGCGATCAAAGCCTATGAGGCCAAGGGGTTTGAAACCTGCGGTCAAATCCCGCGCGCATTGTGCCATGAAGGTGTCTATTCTGACGAGTTGCATATGGTGCGTCGGCTCGACGCTTGAGCCTGCTCGCGTGCGCGGGTAAGACCACGGCAGGAGAATGCCGATGACTTTGTTTTTGAACAGTTCCGATTCCAATTTTGATGCCGCGTTTGAGCAGCTTTTGCATATGAAGCGCGAATCTGATGCGGATGTGGATGCGGCGGTTGCCGATATCCTTGCGGATGTTCAGGCGCGGGGTGACGGCGCGGTGATCGAGCTGACGGCTAAGTTTGATAAGCTGGAGCTGACGCCTGACACGTTGGCATTTACCGCCCAAGAAATTGATGCAGCGATTGAAACTGTGCCAGCAGCGGAACGGGCGGCGCTGGAATTGGCGGCGTTGCGGATACGGGCGTATCATGAGCGGCAGTTTCCCGAAGATGCGTGGTGGACAGACGAAAGTGGCGCGCAGTTGGGTTGGCGGTGGAGCGCGGTTGAGGCGGCTGGTCTGTATGTGCCCGGTGGTTTGGCGAGTTATCCATCCAGCGTGTTGATGAACGCGATCCCTGCGAGCGTGGCGGGCGTTGATAATCTGGTGATTTGTGTGCCGACACCAAACGGTGTGGTGAACCCGCTGGTGTTGTTGGCAGCGCGGTTGGCGGGTGTGGAAACGGTGTACCGCATTGGCGGCGCGCAGGCGATTGGCGCGATGGCGTTTGGCACGCAAACCATTGCGAAGGTTGATAAAATTACGGGGCCGGGCAATGCGTTTGTCGCGGCGGCGAAACGGCGGGTTTACGGAATTGTCGGGATCGACATGATTGCGGGGCCGTCGGAGATTTTGGTGATCGCGGATAAGGATAACAATCCTGACTGGATCGCGATGGATTTGTTGAGCCAAGCCGAACACGACGAAAGTGCGCAGTCGATCTTGATCACGGATGATGCGGCGTTCGGGCAGGCGGTTGCGGATGCTGTTGAAACTGCGCTGAAAACGCTGGAACGGCGAGATATCGCGCGGGCCAGCTGGCGTGATTTCGGGGCGGTGATTGTGGTGAAAGATTTGGACGAGGCGGCAAAGCTGTCGGATCGGATCGCGCCAGAGCATTTGGAAGTGTGTGTTGCAGATGCCGAAACCTATTCCAAAAAGATACGCCATGCGGGCGCAATTTTCATTGGGGCGTGGACGCCAGAAGCGATTGGTGATTACATCGGCGGACCAAACCATGTGTTGCCGACGGCGCGTTCGGCGCGGTTCTCTTCTGGGCTGAATGTCCTCGATTTTATGAAGCGGACGACGTTGGCGCGGATGACGCCAGCAGCGTTGCGTGCGATTGGGCCTGCGGCAGAAACGCTGGCCAAATCCGAAAGTTTGCAGGCGCATGGGTTGGCGGTTCGCGCAAGGTTGGACCAGTTGAATGAAGGTGACGAATAATGGCTGAATTATCAAAGCTGATCCATGTGGAATTAGACGATCATGGATTGCCTGCCCCAACAGCAGAAGTAGAACGCGAACGCAAAGTGGCGCTGTTTGATTTGATCGAAGAGAACGTGTTTGGGCTGGTTTCACGCGGTGATAAGCCTGTGCCAGAGGGGCCGTATCGGTTGATGCTGTCAATCAAAGACCGCCGTGTGGTGTGTGATGTGCGCACAGAAGATGGATTACCCGCGTCGGAGTTTCATCTGTCAGTTTCGCCGTTAAAACAGGTGATCAAAGATTACTTCCAGATTTGCGAAAGCTATTTTGATGCGGTGAAAAAACTCCCGCCTGCGCAGATTGAAGCGATTGATATGGGGCGACGGGGTATTCACGACGAAGGATCGCGCCAGCTGTTGGAACGGCTGGACGGCAAGATTGAAACCGACATGCCAACGGCGCGGCGGTTGTTCACGTTAATCTGCGTTCTGCACATGCGCGGGTGATATGGCAGAATTAACCCAACCCCAATCGGTCCTGTTTGCCTGTGACCACAATTCGATCCGCTCGCCTATGGCCGAAGGATTGATGAAGCAGCACATCGGCACGTCGATTTTTGTGCAGTCCGCTGGTGTGAAGGGCGATATGGAGATCGACGGTTTTGCGATCAATGTTTGCCGAGAAGTTGGGGTGGAATTGTCGCGCCATCGCACCCGTTCGTTCGATGATCTGATGGAATGGGGCGATGATCTGGACAGCTATGATTTGATCGTTGCACTGTCGCCAGCTGCGCAGCGCCGTGCGCTGGAATACACGCGGTTTTATTCGTTAGAAGTTGAATACTGGCAGACGATGGACCCAAGTGGGTTTGGCGACAGCCGAGAGGCGAAGTTGAACCAGTATCGGTTGGTTCGCGATCAAATTACCCAAAAGATCAAAGAGCGTTTTTTGCCTAAATAGCTCTGCATTTCATTGGATATTTTCTGAAACCTCGGCCACACTGAGTGGACCGATTGAAGGAGTGTGTGATGACAGTTTTGATTGCAGGGGGCGGAATTGCGGGGTTGGCGCTGGGGCTGACGTGTCATCAAATCGGTGTGCCGTTCAAAGTGTTCGAGGCCGTGCGCGAGATTAAACCGCTGGGCGTTGGGATCAATTTGCAGCCTACTGCGGTGCGAGAATTGTTTGATCTGGGGCTGGAGGATCGGCTGCCGACGATCGGTGTTAAAACCCGTGATTATTCGATGCATTCCAAGAAGGGTTTGCAGGTTTGGAGCGAGCCGCGCGGTATGTGGGCCGGGTATAACTGGCCGCAATATTCTGTGCATCGGGGTGCGTTGCACATGATGATGTATCACGCGTTGATTGAACGGGCGGGGCAAGATTGCGTTGGAACGGGTTGGTCGGTGGAGCGGTTTGAAAATACCGCAAATGGCGCTGCGTTGCATTTGAAACACCGTGATGGGACGACGAAAATAGAACAGGGTGCGGTGGCTGTGGGGGCCGATGGCATCCATTCTACGATCCGCCAGCAGATGCAGCCCGACCAAGGAGAACCGCGTTGGGCGGGCCATGTTTTGTGGCGTGGCACGACGCAAGCCAAGCCGTTCAAAAGTGGCGCGTCGATGGTGATGATTGGCAATACCGATTTGCGATTTGTGAGTTATCCGATCAGTGAAGCAGACCCAGAAACGGGTTTAGCAACAATCAATTGGATATCGGAACTAAAGTTAAATCCTGACGGTGGCTTTAACAAAGAAGACTGGAGCCGTGAGGCGGATTTGGATGATTTCTTGCCACAGTTATCGACACTGGAGGCCGATTGGATAGACATTCCTGCGCTGATTTCAGGGGCAGAAACGGTGTACGAATACCCGATGGTGGACCGTGATCCGATTGATAGCTGGACGGATGGAAATGTGACCCTGATGGGGGATGCGGCTCATGCTGCCTATCCTGTTGGATCAAACGGGGCGGGGTCTGCGATTATTGATGCGCGCCAATTGGGTGCTGCGTTTTTGGCGCATGGCGTGAACGCAAATGCGTTGCAGGCCTATGAGGCCAAGATGCTGCCGCCGACATCGAAGGTGGTGTTGATGAACCGTGGGTCGGGGCCAGATTCGATCCTTGGAACGGTGGAAGATCGTTGTGGCGGCGTGTTCGAGGATATCGAAGACGTGATCCCAAAAGCAGAGCTGGTGGCCCATGCGGAAAAGTATAAGGCCGCTGCGGGTTTCGGGATCGAGGCGACAAATGCAGCGCCGCGAACCATTCCAAAAGGTGCGCGGGTCGGCTGAGCTAGGGCTTCTTTTTGCGGCGCAGAAAGAACGACACGCGCATCGCACCCGGTGAGTGGGAGCGTTGGCGGGTGCGCAACACGGGCGTGTTGGCCGATTTACCGCTGCTTTCACGGAACACGATGTACAGGCCGCTGGCGATGATGATGGACGAGCCGATAAGGGTTGGTGTGTCGATGGTTTCACTGAACAGAAAATAGCCGAACAAGGTGGCCCAAATGATTTGCGAATATTGCATCGGGGCGACGATCGCGGCCTCGGCTGCATTATAGGCGGCGATTAACAACAGGCCCGCGACAAAGGCGAAGAGAGCGATGAATCCGACCATGCCGAGGTGTTCGATCGGCATCGGTTTATAGACCCACGAAAGCGCAATTCCTGATACGACAAAGTTGGTGAGAAGCGGGTAAAGCATGATCACAACGGAGCGTTCTTGGCGACCGACGCGGCGTAGGATCACAGAACCGAGGGCGGCAAAACAGGCAGCGGCAAGAGCGGCGGCGTGGCCAAGTGTGAATTCGGATGAACCGGGGCGCAGGACCACCAAAACACCTGCGAGGCCGATCAACACGGCGGACCAACGATGGACGCTGACTTTCTCTTTCAAGATGGGAATCGACAAGACGGTGATCAGCAGGGGCATGGCGAAGATCAGCGCGTAGACTTGGGCCAGCGGCAGGACGGAAAAGGCGTAAAAGGCGCAGATTGCACCCATCGAGCTGGAGAGTGTTCGAAGCGCGATCCACCCCGGATTTACAGGGCGCAAGGTGCCCGCAGTTGAATCGCGCATCAGCATGAGTGTGGCGAGCGGGAAGGACAGGAGTGACGAGAAAAAGATCAGTTGAAACGCAGAATAATGCGCGCCGAGGTATTTGATGAACACGTCATGCGTTGCAAAAACGGCAAAGGCCAAGAGAGAGAGGAGGATGCCGCGAAGGGCCATGTGCGTGCTTTTCGTTGGGGTCGCGTTCTTTGTGCGGGGAAATGGCGGGAGAGGGAAGGTCTAATTTAGTTCAGACCGATTTGACCATTTTTGTCGCGGATTGAAACCCTAGAAGAGGTTGCAGAATGGAGGTGGATTCTTGCGATATCGCGATGAATCCTTTGCGTTCGTACAGGGCTTTGGCGCGAGGGTTTGTGTTGATCACGTCGAGGGTGACTTTGGTGAGGTTGTTGTCGCGCGCGCACTGAAATACTGCATCGAGCAGGGCAGTACCGACGCCCATGCCGCGTGCCGTCTCGCTGACGCAGATGCCGTCCATTTGCAAGGTGTCGGATGGTGGCGTGCGTTCCAGCATGGCGAGTGGGATCATCCGCCAAAGCGCGCCAAGGCCGTAGTGACGGAACAAATCGCTTGCGCCAGCATCAGTGAAACCTTTGCCGTTGAGTTGCACGGCAGATACTCCGAGGAGTGTGTTGTCAGGGCTGATTGCGGCGAAAATTGCGGGTGGGTTTATCGTGGCGGCGAAGAATTCAGTGCCGCGTTTTGCAGGGCCGAGCAGTTTGCCGAGTTTTTCGCCAAACGCCTGCCAATAGAGCATCGCGGCGGCCTGTTCATGGCCTTCGGGCAAGCCTTGAATGATGGTAAAGGGGGCCGTCATGCCGCCCCCTTTTGGATGTGATTGCAGATCAAAGGCTGGCTTGTAGTTCAGCTAGGATCGCGTCTGTCATTTGCGAAGTGCTGACGGGTTTGCCGCCGTCTGCTTGCATCAGATCGCCTGTGCGGATGCCTTTGGCGAGCACGGTCTCAATCGCGGTTTCAAGGCGGGTGGCCTCTTCGCCTTGATCGAATGAATACCGCAGCGCCATCGCGAGCGACAGGATGCAGGCACACGGGTTGGCTTTGCCTTGGCCCATGATGTCTGGTGCGGAGCCGTGTACCGGTTCGTACATGGCTTTGGGGCGGCCATTGGCCATCGGTGCGCCAAGGGACGCGGATGGCAACATGCCGAGCGAGCCTGTGAGCATCGCGGCGCAATCAGATAGGATATCGCCGAACAGGTTGTCGGTGACGATCACATCGAACTGTTTGGGCTGGCGGACCAGCTGCATCGCGCCGTTGTCGGCGTACATATGAGACAGCTCCACGTCGGCGTAATCTGCCTTGTGCACGGCGGTCACAACTTCGCGCCACAGGATGCCGCTTTCCATCACGTTGGCTTTTTCCATCGAACAGACTTTGTTGTTCCGTTTGCGGGCCAGATCAAATGCGGCGCGCGCAACACGGTCGATTTCTGCTTCGGTGTAGCGTTGTGTGTTGATGCCGACGCGCTGGCCGTCTTCTTCAAAGATGCCGCGTGGTTCGCCAAAGTACGAACCTGATGTCAGCTCGCGTACGATCATGATGTCGAGGCCAGCAATGAGTTCTGGTTTTAGGGAGGAGAAATCGGACAGGGCATCGAAACACTGTGCGGGGCGCAGGTTGGCGAACAGGTCCATTTCTTTGCGTAGGCGTAACAGGCCGCGTTCTGGTTTTACGGAGAAATCCAGCTCGTCGTATTTCGGGCCGCCAACAGCGCCGAGCAGAACGGCGTCTACTTCTTGCGCTTTTGCCATTGTCGCATCCGCGAGCGGCGTGCCGTGTTTGTCGTATGCGGCGCCGCCAACGAGGTCTTCGGACACGTCGAATTTCATGTCGCGCTTGTCGCCGAGCCATTCGATGACGCGCTGTACTTCGGTCATGACTTCTTGGCCGATGCCGTCGCCTGGTAGGATCAACATTGATGGGGTGTTCATGGTGCGCGTCCTTTTGCAAAATATCTTGGGCTTTCCCTATTGCGCAGGGGGCGAGGGGTCAAGGTTTTGGGTTTCTTTGGTCCCCAAATACTCTGATTCACAGCCGTTTGGGCAAATGATCGGCCAGAAAATCGAATACACGGCGCACGCGGGCGGACGTGCGCAGTTCTGAATGGGCGGTGAGCCAGACAGGTAGCGGCGGGATGATAAGGTCGGGGAGGACGGGGATTAGGTTGTAAATTTTCGCTTGGCGTTGCTGGGATGCGCCGATGCCGACGCCCGCGCGAACCGCTTCGAGGTAGGCGACTTGGTTGTCGACGCGAAAGGCGAAATCCTCGCGTTTTGCGGCCATTCCAAAGGCGAGCATGCCACGGATCATCAGATCGGATTTGTCGTAACCGATGATGATGTGTTTGCCGATGTCCGCTAGGCTGGTTGGGTGGCCTGCGCGATCAAGATAACTTTGTGCAGCAAACAGGCCGAGGTTGATGTCGCCCAATTTACGCGCAATCAGATCCTGTTGTTCGGGCTGAACCATGCGCACGGCGATATCTGCTTCGCGCAGGGACAGGTTTTCGGTGCTGTTGGTGGCGACAAGTTCGATCTGCAGCTCGGGTTCTTGGGCCAGTAATTGCGCGAAGATTTCAGGCAGGATGTAGGTCGCGACGATTTCGGATGCGGTGACGCGCACTGTTCCACGCACATCTTCGGCGCGCCCTTCGGTGATCAGGCTGATTTTTGCGGCAGCGGCCTGCATTGCGCGCGCGTGATCGACAAGGGCGGTGCCTGTTTGGGTGAGCACGTAGCCTGTTGAGGCGCGTTGAAACAGCGTTGCGCCAAGTTGGGATTGCAGCTGTTCGACGTGCCGCCCGATGGTGGGCTGACTGCGCTGTGATGCCCGCGCGGCGGCGGAATAGCTGCCTGTTTCGGCCACAGCGAGGAAGCTTTGCAGCAGGGTCCAATCGAAGGTTTGCATGATTTATCCATTCATTTGTGAATAACGATAATGCATTTTGCGGGAATTTCCATACGTTTTTGTGATGGCTAAGTTTGTGTCAGTTAGTCTTGAAAGGACACGCAATGACACAGACAGTACTCGTTTTAGGCGCAACTGGCCGATTTGGCCGCAACATGGCAAACGCATTTGAGGCGGCGGGTTGGGCCGTACGTCGATTTGATCGCAAAACGGATAATTTGGATACGGCGGCCCTTGGCGCGGATGTGATCGTGCAGGGTTGGCATCCAAGTTATGAGAAATGGGCGAAAGAGGTGCCCGGTTTGACCAGGCGCGTTATCGCAGCGGCGCGTGCATCGGGTGCGACAGTTCTTATCCCCGGAAATATGTACGTGTACGGCGCGGAGTCGCCCGCTGTGATTACCGAGGATACGCCCCATAATGCGCGAAATTTGCTGGGGAAAATTCGGGTTGATATGGAAGCCGCGTTTGCCAGCAGCGGTGTGAAAACGATTGTTCTGCGCGGCGGTGATTTTCTGGATACCAAACCGTCGGGCAATTGGTTTGACAAGATCATCGTGAAAAACCTGCATAAAGGCGTGTTCACCTATCCCGGTGAGTGCAACATTCCGCACACTTGGGCCTATTTGCCAGATATGTGCCGTGCGTTTGTGATGTTGGCTGAGAAGCGCGCGACATTGCCCGTTTTCACCACGCTAAATTATGAGGGGTACACGTTAAGCGGTGCGCAGATGGCCAAGATTTTAGGTGTGACGGCGAAGCGGATGAACTGGTTGCCGATCTATTTGGTGGCGCCGTTCTGGAATGTGGGGCGGCATATCATCGAAATGCGGTATCTGTGGGATATGCCCCATCAAGTGGACGGTGCGGCGTTGCGTGCGCTGTTGCCAGAGTTTCGTGAAACACCCGTGAACGAAGCGTTACATCGCGCGGCATCATTCAATATCAACCCAAACGAGCCGGTGATCCGAGGACGCGCGACCGTCTGATCCGATCCATTCAAACCCTGCCTCGTCGGATGCTGGCCAGAATACGCTAGCATCCGAAAGCGTGAGCGTTTTGGACGGTAATACGTAATCGACGCGCAAGTTTCCTGGGCCGCGATCATCGCGCCAATCTGCGGTGTCGGTGGCTGGGTCTGATTTGTGTTTGGTGTTTACGCCGCCCTGCGTTTTGGATGCAATCCGCGCTCCGTTAGATTGTGGTTTGGGGTCCGTTAGGTAGCGACCGTTTATCAAAACAGATATCGCGTCGTGGCTGCCTTCGCCATCAAATGGGTCGGCGTTTAGATCGCCAAGCACAACGTATTTATCTGTGTGTGGCTGAAGGGCGGTGCGGATGTAGGTGACCCAAAACAGGATT
>Ga0233426_10000350_pt1 | contig 50609 bp, 38 predicted proteins | sample SI_118_April2016_6_FD_179875 | JGI IMG/M metagenome (GOLD analysis project Ga0233426, IMG submission 179875) | Seawater microbial communities from Saanich Inlet, British Columbia, Canada - SI_118_April2016_10_MG | ecosystem: Environmental > Aquatic > Marine > Inlet | place: Canada: British... | reverse complement strand
ACCTGTTTTTAACGGATGAAGCCGTAAACAACTTTGACACACGCTACAAAGTAATGCCACCCCTAAGAACAGCTAAGGACAACAAAGCCTTAATAAAAGCGCTAAAAGATGGAACAATAGATGTAATATCTACTGACCATAGCCCACAAGATGAAGAACATAAAAAAATAGAATTTGATAATGCTGCAGATGGAATAATCGGACTGGAATCAGCATTTGGGCTTTTAGGAAAGCACTTACTTCCACACCTTGAATTAAGCCAGTTGATTGAAAAAATAGCTATAAACCCTAGAAAAATACTAGGAATAAAATCTGCAACCTTAACAGAAGGAAATACAGCAAATATCACCTTATTTAATCCTGATTTAGAATGGAAATTTAAAGTAACTGATATCAAATCAAAATCAGTAAATACTCCATTTATCGGAGAAGTACTAAAGGGAAAAGCCCTTGCAGTGTATAACAATGGGCAGTTCCAAAAGTGTAAATAAGTTATTTTATAACTAATTGTTCTTGCTCTAATGACTTCCGTAAATCTTTTATTAATATTGAAATTTGATCTCCTCTTAAAGAGAATGTAAGTTTTCTATTACATGACTCTTGGAAATAGAAGGTTTTATGCTCGCTAGTACATTTCGTATCATGTATGTTTATAACCACTTTATTTTTTCTGTAATTAATTCTAAATGAAGAACAATCAAAATCTACTCCCTTTTCTAATAAATCTAATTTATTTACAAATAAAGAAAGTTCAGAATGAGTTAAGGAAGTTATCCATTTACATTTAGTAAAGTCTTTTGATGATTCATTCATAGCTTTTAGTAGAAATGAAGTATTACTGTTACTTGCTTGTTTAAAGAAGAATATTGTTTTAGAATTTCTTTCAAGAGTATTTATACTAGTTATTTTTGAAGTTGTTATTGCTTGTGGAAGTACTGAGATTGTAAAGAATAATGCTAATGGTAAAAGTAATTTTTTCATGATTCATTAATTTTTGATTTATTTTATTTACGACTAATAAATGTTTAAGTTTCAAGTAAGTACTGGTTTATATCCTTTACATAAAGAATAATATATATTCTCAGGTTTCAATATTTAAACTTTATTGATGGTTTGGATAGAAACTTCCCATAATTTGACTACTAACATTTTGCTCCTTTTTTTTTTTAATAAATGATTAAAATTTATACAATATTTTTAAACCAAATCCATTATAATTGCAACTATTAAAATAAACGTATGTTAAAACACTTCTTCCTTCTAGTTATGGCGCTTTTTAGCTTTAATATTTTGGCGCAGAACAATTACACTATTAGCGGATATGTTCAGGATGAATCTTCAGGAGAGAATCTAATTGGAGTGTCTATTTATGATAAGCAAACATATAAAGGTACTGCAAGTAATCAATACGGATTTTATTCTTTAACACTTCCTAAAGGAGATTATGTAATTATATATTCATTTATTGGATATACATCAATTACAAAAAATATTACTTTAGATAAAAATACTAGGTTAAACGTGTCATTAACTAGTGATGCAATAATTAAAGAAGAGGTGATTGTTACCGGTGAAAGATTAGATAAAAATGTGAGTAGTTCCAATATGAGTCAAGCCAAGATTGAGGTTAATAATATTAAACAGTTACCTGTAATACTAGGAGAAGTTGATATTATGAAAGCGGCACAACTATTACCAGGTATACAGTCAGGTGGTGAAGGTAATTCAGGGCTTTATGTAAGAGGTGGTGGCCCTGATCAAAACTTAATATTACTTGATGAAGCAGTGGTCTATAATGCTGCGCATCTTTTTGGTTTCTTTTCAGTCTTTAATGCAGATGCTATTAAAGACATTAATATTATAAAAGGAGGCATGCCTGCTGAATATGGTGGAAGACTTTCTTCTGTTCTAGATATTAGCATGAAAGATGGTAATAATAAAAAATATGAAGTAGATGGTGGGATTGGACTACTATCATCAAGACTAACAATTCAAGGCCCTATTCAGAAGGAAAAAAGTTCATTTATTGTTTCTGGAAGAAGAACTTATATAGATGTATTGTCAAAGCCATTTATGTCCAAGGACAGTCCATTTAACGGTTCAGGTTATTATTTTTATGATCTAACAACAAAAATTAATTATAGGATATCAGACAAGGACCGTTTATATCTAAGTGGTTATTTTGGACGAGATGTTTTTAACTTTGGTAACACAGATAATGGTATTGCGATAGAAATTCCTTGGGGAAATGCTACTACTTCATTAAGGTGGAATCATTTATTTAATGATAAACTTTTTATGAATACATCATTAATCTTTTCAGATTATCGATTTGAATTTAATATTGCGCAAAGTGAATTTGAACTAAAAATATTCTCAGGAATTAATGATTGGAATACTAAAGTTGATTTTTTATATCAACCAAATCAAAGACATACTATAAAGTTTGGAAGCAATTATACTTATCATGAGTTTACCCCTGGGAATGCAAGTGGAAGATCTGGAGAGGTAGTGTTTGAGCCTGATGAAATCTTCAAACAGTATTCTAATGAAGGTGCTTTGTACTTGTCAGATGATTTTGAGGTTTCTGAGGCACTAAAAATACATGCAGGATTACGCTATTCTTCTTTCCAACATAGTGGTTATATAAGTTTTCGTGATTATGTGAAAAATGATTTTACTGGAAACAAAAACAATTACAGACATATTGAGCCTAGACTTTCATTTAGATATAGGCTAAACACTTCAAGTTCTATTAAAGGTGCATATACTCAGAACTATCAATATATTCACTTAGCTTCAACTTCAAGTGTAAGTTTACCAACAGATCTTTGGGTTCCAAGCTCTGCAGGTATAGAACCAAAGTTTGCTGATCAGTATGCCTTAGGTTATTTTAAGAATTTAAAAGATAATATGTATGAGACCTCAGTTGAAGCATATTATAAAGAGATGACGAATCTACTTGAATATAAGGAAGGTGTATTGCCTGAAGATAATACTAATTCAAGTAGTGATGATGCTTTTGCTTTTGGTGATGGAGATTCCTATGGTATAGAATTACTAATAAAAAAGAATAAAGGGAAAACAACAGGATGGATTGGCTATACCCTATCAAAAACAACAAGGTATTTTAATGAAGTTAATGACGGTATTGCATTTCCTGCTAAATACGACAGAAGACATGATTTATCTATTACAGCTACTCATAAATTAACTGATAAATGGACATTAAGTAGTGTTTTTGTTTATGCAACAGGGAATGCGATAACACTTCCTAATGAACGATATGTAATAGGTGAAAATGTTTACACAGAATTTACTTCTAGAAATGGATTTAGAATGGATCCTTATCACAGGCTTGACATAGGAGCAACATATATTCCTAAGAAAAAGAAGAAATTCCAATCTTCATGGAATTTTTCAATCTATAACCTATATAGTCGAAAAAATCCTTATTTTATTTATTTCGCATTAGAAGCAAATGATGGTGAAGATGGAAGTTTTGAAGGAGGAACTGTAACACCTAAAGCCTATCAGGTTTCTATTTTCCCAATTTTACCATCTGTTACCTGGAATTTTAATTTTTAAATCATGAAAAAATACTTATTTTATATTTCAATAATATTTATCTCATGTCAAGATGAGATAACATTAGATTTACCTCAAGCAGAAAACAAACTTGTTGTAGAAGCTACTATTGAACAGGGATTTCCCCCTTATGTTATTCTAACAAAAAATGAGGGGTATTTTGATCCAGTTGATAGCGAAACCTTCAATAACTTATTTGTTAATAATATTGAGTCTGTTGAAATTTGGTATAATAATGATGGAGTAAAAGTAGACTCAGTAATATTAGACCAGATTACTCTATTTGATTCATTACCTCCTATATACACAGATATTAATTTTTTGAATAATAATGTTGATTTCGAAACTGGAGAGCTCACTTCACCATATAATTTTAGTATGCCAGGGCGTACATATTATTTAGAAATAAAATGGAATAATCAGATTATATCTGCACAAACTACAATACCCATACCAACCCCTTTAGATTGCCTTTGGGTTGAAAAAAATGAAGCGGCTGATAAAGATTTTAAATATGATATCAGGGCTGTTTATTCTGATGATGGTAATATTCAAAATAATATACTAATTAGAAGTAAACGAATTGAACATTATGAACGTGTTAGTGATCATACTGATAGCTTATTATGTGAAATTAAAAATATACCAGATGGAAGATTGCAACTAATAGATGCAGGTGCTGATGTATTAATTAACGGACAATCATTTGAGACTTATTTTCCAAGGCCAAAAGAAAGCGGTTTTCCTAGTGGGGCTTATAATTCTACACATGTAAAAGATTGTAATGATAGTGTAGTGGAATTTAAAAATGATGTTGTTTTAATTAAATTTTGTCAAATAGATGAGCCTTCTATGAAATTTTGGAGAGGTGTTGTAAGACAAGTTGGGACAAATGGAAATCCTTTTGCTGAACCTATGAATTTATCAAGTAATATTAATGGAGGATTAGGTGTCTTTACAGGTTATGGAGCTGTTTATTATAAAGTGCCTATTATAGAAAATACAACAATTTTCGATACAATTAGACCAAAAATAACAGATATATTTTAATTTAAAAAAATAAAAAAATGAAGGAAGATTTAGAAAAAACAGATGTTTTAATTATTGGATCTGGACCTGCAGGGTATACTGCTGCAATTTATGCTGCTCGTGCTGACATGAAACCTGTTGTAATTCAGGGCTTACAGCCTGGGGGACAATTAACTACTACTACTGATGTAGATAATTACCCAGGATATAAAGACGGAATTACAGGACCAGAGATGATGGAAGACTTTAAAGCGCAAGCAGAACGTTTTGGTACTGATACAAGGTGGGGAATGGTAACTAAAGTTGATTTTTCTGAGCGTCCGTTTAAAGTAGAAGTAGATGAAAAAGATACTATTTTAGCTGAAACAGTAATTATTGCAACCGGAGCATCAGCTAAATGGTTAGGAATGGAAGATGAAAAAAGATTAAATGGCTATGGTGTATCAGCTTGCGCAACCTGTGATGGATTTTTCTACAAAGGAAAAGAAGTTGTAGTTGTAGGTGCTGGAGATACAGCTGCTGAAGAAGCAACTTATTTAGCGAAAATGTGTACTAAAGTAACTATGCTTGTACGTAGGGATAAAATGCGTGCTTCAAAAGCTATGCAACACAGGGTATTTAACACAGAAAACTTAGAAGTGCTTTTCAATCAGAATACAAAAAGTATTAATGGTGAACCTGGTGTTGTTGGAGTAGAAAGTGTAACAGCTGTAAATAATATTACAAATGAAGAAACAGTTATTCCTGCTTCAGGGTTCTTTGTTGCTATTGGTCACAAACCAAATAGTGATTTATTTAAAGGGCAATTGGAAATGGATGATAATGGTTATTTAATCATTGAACCTGGAACTTCAAAAACAAAAATACCAGGAGTATTTGCTGCAGGTGATATTGCTGATCATGTTTACCGTCAAGCAGTTACATCAGCAGGAACTGGCTGTATGGCAGCCTTAGATGCTGAGCGTTTTTTAGCTGATCAAGAATAACAAATCATAATATAATGCGTTAAAGCCTCTGTATATGCAGGGGCTTTTTTTATATCTTTGAAATTCATGAATGCAGTTGATGTACTTATAAAATATTGGGGTCATACTAGTTTCCGTTTAAAACAAGAGGAAATTATTAATTCCGTAATTGCTAAAAAAGATACTTTAGCTTTACTTCCTACAGGAGGTGGAAAATCAATATGCTACCAAGTCCCTGCTCTATTGAATGAAGGAATTTGCATTGTTATCTCCCCTTTAATTGCCTTGATGAACGATCAAGTTCGTTTCTTAAAATCTAAAGGAATAAAATCAGTTGCTATTACTAGTAATATGCATTTTACTGAAATAGATACTGCCCTGACAAATTGCATATATGGAGGTATTAAATTCCTTTATCTTTCTCCAGAAAAATTACAAAACGAATTAGTTCAGACTAGAATTAAGGAAATGAATGTAAACCTTATAACTGTTGATGAAGCACATTGCATTTCAGAATGGGGACACAATTTTAGACCAGCTTTTAGGCATATTAATGAAATAAGAGAAATAATCCCTAACATTCCTGTTTTAGCACTTACTGCCACTGCCACATCTTCCGTTATTCATGATATACAGGAAAGTTTAAATTTCAAAGAGAAAAACTTGATTCAATCCTCTTTCTCTAGAGGCAACCTGAGTTATGTAGTTGATAATGTAGAGGGCAAAAAATCAAGACTTATTAAGCTTTTAAATAAAATTAAAAGCTCAGTTATCATATATGTTGGAAGTAGAAAAGCTGCCAAAGAAATCACTCACTTCTTAGTTGAAAACAAATTTTCTGCCAATTTCTATCATGGAGGGCTTTCTGCAAAAATTAGAGATGATAGGCAAGAAAGTTGGACAAAAAACCAAACCAGAATAATGGTCGCTACCAATGCTTTTGGAATGGGAATTGATAAAGCAGACGTGAAACTTGTTGTACATTTGGAACTTCCATCCACAATTGAAGCTTACTTTCAAGAAGCGGGTAGAGCTGGTAGAAATGGCGAAACTGCTTATGCATTTCTTCTTGCAAATAGTAATGATATTAGAAAACAAGAGGAATTATTAAGCCTTAGATATCCTAGTATTAAAGATATAAAAATGTGTTATCAAGATATTGCTAATTACCTGCAAATAGCAGAGGGAGTTTTACCAATTGAACCAATTCCTTTCAATATTCTAAAATTTAGCGAGAGGTATAAGTCAACTTATTTAAAAACTTTTAACATATTAAAATATTTAGAAAAAGAAGAACTCTTTAAAATCTCAGATACACTGCACACTCCTTCTAAATTAATAATGAATGTAAATAATTCCGAGCTTTATAAGTTTCAGATTTCTAATAAATATTATGATAGATTTATAAAGTTGCTTTTAAGATCTTATGGAAATTTATTCAATAATTATGTATTTATAAATGAACTACAACTAGCTGAAAGATATAATTCAGATGTTACAGAAGTAAAGCGTTTATTAATAAAACTCCAACAGTTAGAAATTGTAAAATATCAAGAGCAAAACAGCAATCCTCAACTTACTTTTATTAAAGCTAGAAAAGATGTTGAAGCCTTACAGTTAAATGAGGTGAAATGGGAAAAGAGAAAGGAGTATGAAAAGAATAAACTTAATAGAATATCAGACTACATAAGTACTAATAAAACATGTAGAAGTAAAATGTTACTTCATTATTTTGGTGAAGAAAATTCAGAAAAATGTGGAGTTTGTGATGTTTGTGTTCTTGAAAAAAGAAAAAATATTAAGGATAAAGAATTTTTAAGAATCTCAAATAAGATTAAAGAATATCTTCAAGAGAAAGAACATTCCTTAGAAGAAATATGCACTTTACTTCCAAACACAAACGAGCAAGAAATTATAAATATTCTTAATTTTCTATTTGATAATGATAAGGTTGGAAAGTATGGAAACAAATATCAATGGAAAGGATAAGGATTAATTTACATTTATAAATTTGTAATATGAAAATTATATTTTTTGGAACTCCAAATTTTGCTGCAACTAACCTAAAATACTTGTTAGAAAAAGGGTTTGAAATTGTTGCTATTGTAACCCCTCTTGACAGTAGGAAAGGAAGAGGAAAGCAACTTAAACTTTGTGCAGTAAAAGAGGTAGGACTAGAAAATAATATTCCTGTTTTACAACCTTTAAAATTAAGAGATGAAGAATTTATTTCAAAGTTAAAAAACTATAATGCTGATTTATTTGTTGTTGTAGCTTTTAGAATGTTACCAAAAAAAGTGTGGGGTATTCCAAAACTAGGGACTATAAATTTACACACTTCCCTCCTTCCTAATTACAGAGGTGCAGCACCAATAAATTGGGTACTAATTAATGGTGAAAACCAAACAGGAATAACCACTTTTTTTATTGACAATAAAATTGATTCTGGAAAAATTATTCTTCAAGAAAAAGTAGAGTTAACTAATAATACCACTGCTGCAGAACTTCATAATACATTAATGAATAATGGAAGTAGATTATTAACTAATACTTTAGAAATCATCAGAGATGGAGATGCTACACAAAATGCTCAAGTTTTAACTTCAGACATGAGGGAAGCTCCAAAACTTACCAAAGAACTTCTTAAAATTGATTGGGGAAGATCAGCAAATGATATTCACAATTTAATTAGAGGCCTCTCCCCTTTTTTAGATAGCCAAACAAAACTAAAAGATGTTGCTATTTGTCCTTCTGCCTGGTTTACACTTCAAGATGAAAATGGACTCCAAAAGAGAATTAAAATACATTTAAGTGAGGTTATTAAGTCAGAATCAAAACAACTTACAAGCATTAAAACAGATAATAAATCTTATTTAAATATTGTAACTTCAAATAATGAAATCTCTATTTTGAATTTACAAGCTGAAGGAAAAAATCCCATGACTATTGAGCAGTTTTTACAAGGGAATAAAATCACTAATAATCATAAGGTATTATGAGTAAACTAACTCATGATTTAGTTGAATACCTTAAAGAGTTTGTTGTTGATGAAAGAAGAATTCTATTTGAAGAAAAAATTCAACAAAGAACAAAACACATGACTGTTGTACTAGAGAATATTTTTCAAGGAAGAAATATTTCAGCATCAATAAGGTCAGCTGATTGCTTTGGAATACAAGATGTTCATATTATTGAAAATGACAATATTTTTAATAATGATTCAGAAGTATCAATGGGTGCAGAAAAATGGATTACTACCAAAAAATTCAACAAAAAGAAGCACAACAGTATTGAAGCTATCAAAAAGTTAAAAGCTGAAGGCTACAAAATTGTTGCAACCACACCACATAATACTGACTGCACACTTTATGATTTAGATGTTACAAGCCAGAAAACAGCATTAATCTTTGGCGCAGAAGTAAATGGGTGTAGCCAAGAAACCTTGGAATTAGCCGATAAAAGAATGAAGATTCCAATGTATGGTTTTACTGAAAGTTTTAATATTTCAGTATCAGTTTCTCTATGCCTACAACACCTTACCTATAAGATGAGAGACAGTAATATTGATTGGAAATTATCAGATATTGAGAAAGATAAAGTTCTTTTACAATGGCTTAGAAATAGTATAAAATCCTCTACACAAATAGAAGAAGATTATTTAAAGAAATTGAAAAGAAAATAATTCATATATTTGACAAAAACTAAATAGATTATGGGAAAAGGAGATAAAAAATCAAGAAAGGGTAAAATCTTTATGGGAACTTATGGTGTTACAAGGCCTAGAAAAACTGCTGAAGTGATAGTTATGCCTAAGAAAAAGAAAGTGGAACTTAAAAAAGAGGAAGTAGCAACAAAAGCTGCAACTAAAAAGAAAACGGAAACTAAAAAAACAGTTGCAAAAAAGAAATAATTTCTTTCAAATCAAAAATATAAAGGTTAGTACTTAAGGTGCTAACCTTTTTTTATTCCAAATATTTTCATCAAACTCATAAAGCAGCCTATCATGTAACCTTGAGGGTCTGCCCTGCCAAAACTCAATTTTAGAGGGAATAACGCAATAACCACCCCAATGTAATGGTCTCTCAATATCCTTACCTTTAAATGTGCTTTCTAGCTTATTTAAAGTATCCATAAAATCATAATATAAACCAATTGAAGTACTTTGATGACTCAACCAAGCTCCCATCTGGCTTTCTCTAGGTCGATTTTTAAAATACTCATCAGAATCTTTTGGAGATATCTGTTCTGCAATACCCGTAATCCTAACTTGCCTTTCTAATTCTGGCCAATAAAAATTTAAAGAAACATTAGGGTTGTTTTGTATATCTAAGGATTTATTACTCTTGTAATTTGTAAAAAATGTAAATCCTTTCTCATTTACTGATTTTAATAAAACCACCCTAGATGAAGGTTTATTTTCTAAAGAAACTGTAGAGAGTACACAAGCATTTGCTTCATCTTTATTCACCTTTAATGCATCATCAAACCATTTTAAAAAGAAAGAAATAGGATTGTCTTCTAAATTCTTAAAATCAATTGATGATTTTTTATAATTAAGCCGTAAATTCTTTAAATCCATAAGTACTATTAAATTTCAAAATGTATATTTACAAAAGTTTTACAAATGTATTGAATTATGCTTAAAGCCAAAATAGGAAGATTATTAATTTCTGAGCCCACTTTAACGGATCCAGTTTTCTTTAAAAGTGTTGTGTTACTTACACATCATTCTGATGAAGAAAGTATAGGTTTGGTTTTAAATCAACCAACTAAAATACATCTTAATGAAATTTTAAATAACATTCCGTTAAGTGATTTTCCTGTATACATTGGAGGGCCAGTTGAAAAAAACTCTATTCATTTTATTCATACATTAGGAGATTTAATTCCAAATACAGAAAAGGTAACAGATGGGCTTTATTGGGGAGGAGATTTTGATACTATACTTTCTTTAATGTCAAAGAATGAAATCACAAAGGATGATATTCGTTTTTTTGCCGGTTATTCTGGTTGGGGAGAAAATCAACTCAATGAAGAAATTAGAGAAGATGGATGGATTATTAACAATGCAAATAAAGATATTTGCATGCAATACTCCAACCCTACACTTTGGACTGATTTAATTAAAACAAAAAACAGAAAATATGCTATCTGGGCTAATATGCCTAAAAATCCAAATTTAAATTAATGCTGATGTCCTCTAGCATCATCTGAGGTGATTTTATCATCTATTTTTATTTCCTCTACAAAAGGAATATCACTTTCCTTCATGCCTTCTAAAACTGGCTGACCAGCATCTACCCATGCAGAGTACCATAAATCTCCAACTGTTTTAATTGAAAGTCGTAATCTTCTTTCTACCATACCATCAAGCATAACATGGTAAGCAGTTGAGAATTCTGCTGATTTTTGTTTAATAGTTTTCTGACCTCTTTTCTCATAGGAATATTGCTTATCCTGCTCATATTCTGCTGATAAAACTTTATCAAAATCAAGTACAGAATCTAAGGAATTAAAACTCCCCTCTACAGCATTCCAAGCAACATCTAAAACAGAATAGCGATAAGTAGCTGAACCAACTAAATAGTCGTAATCATCTGCAAATAGTTCAGGTAAACGACTTTCCCAAAAAGCATGAATTCCCTTCTGACCAGTGAGTTGTCCATTATAATTTTCGGTTGTATGTAAAGGAACATGAGCATCAGAAACATAATGCCCTAAATCAGCAGAATTTTTTAGAATATAATCAACATCATGGTTTTCAAATGCTTTTACTAATCTATTGTAAACCGTCTGAATATGCCAAGGAACAATCCCATAAGCTAATAAAGTATCTTCAGTAAATTTCTCAACCGCATCATTCCATTTCCTTGGCATTATTTCAAAAGGATTTTCGCCATAATGATCAATATCAATATAGTGTCTAGGAGCTTCTTCTTTTATTGCATACCTTCTTTTATCTGCATCAACAGCATGTTCTGTTAAATGGTCAATATGTTTTTTATAAAACCCAATTAACTCTTCAGGTAAAGTAAAAACTGCATATCTATTTGCTTGTTTATGAGCATAGAAACCCCAAGGGATAGTTGCATATAAGATTGAACTTAAAAAAAATAAAACTGCAACTATTTTAAAGCCCTTTTTCATCTTATAAAACGACCAATTTACCATCTTTTAAAATTGGAATAATATCTGACTTTACTGGAGGTGCTAAACAAAAACGAGTATCATCCTCCATATTTAAAGATTTTAATCTTCTTCTATGAGAGGAATCGCTTAAATAAGTAAAAAGATTTCCATCAGCACTTTTAAGCAACTGCATAGATGCAAATAAAGAGTCACAATTAGATTCATATCTCCCTGATTCCAAAAGCAGCTTAGCTAAACTTCCTGCAAAAATGGGATCTTCCAAATTAAATACTCCTTTCCAACCTGAACAAAGAAGTATTACATCATTATGTTCCTCAATTAAATGTTGTGCAACAGCCTCAATATTAATGTAAGAAGCTGTAAGTACTTTATGCTCCTTAGCATTGTAAATAGCTTTAGTACCATTAGTTGTAGTAAGCACTAAAGTCTTACCCTCAACATCAGCATTAATATAATGAAAAGGTGAATTTCCATAATCAAAACCTTCAATAGGTTTTGCATTACGTTCGGCAGCAACTATACACCCCTCTTTTCCTTTATATTCCAATGCTTCATCTAGAGTTTGCACAGGAATAATTACCTTTACTCCCTGCATAAAAGCAGTAGAAATTACGGATGTTGCTCTTAGCACATCAACCACAACAACAGTTGATTTTCCGTCTGCATATTTTTCAAACTGATCGGCAGTAAAGCAAACAGATATATTCTTTTTAGTATTCATCATTTTACAAAAGGTAAAGCTACAACTTCAGCTTTTATTTGTTTTTTACGGACTTTTATATAAACTTCACTTCCTATTTTTGTAAGCTCTTTAGGAACATAAGCCATAGCAATTGCTTTGTTTAAAGTAGGAGACATAGTACCAGAAGTTACAACTCCAATTTCATTTCCATCAACATCAACAATAGGATAATCTTTACGAGCAATTCCCTTATCAATAAGTTGAAGTCCAACTAATTTTCTACTAACACCTCCCTCCTTTTGTACTTTCAGTTGTTCATGATTTATAAACTCTTTTGAGAATTTAGTAATCCACCCTAAACCTGCCTCAATCGGTGATGTTGTGTCATTAATATCATTACCATACAGGCAAAAACCTTTTTCCAAACGCAAAGTATCTCTTGCAGCCAAACCAATAGGTTTCATTTCTATTGAAGTAGTAAATAACTCATCCCAAAGTTGCTTAGTGTCTTCATTTTTCACATACAATTCAAAACCAATTTCTCCTGTATATCCAGTTCTTGATAGAATAACATCCTCAATTCCTGCAATAGTTCCTACTTTAAAGCTATAGAATTTTATCTCTGATAAATCCACAGAAGTAAGCTCTTGTAAAAGCTCAATTGATTTTGGACCTTGCACAGCCAATAAAGAGTAACTATCAGATTGATTATCAACCTTACACCCAAAAGTATTGTGCTTATTTATCCATGCTAAATCCTTTTCCATATTAGAAGCATTAACCACTAATAAGTAATTATTTTCTGTAATCATATACAATAAGAAATCATCAACAATACCACCTTCAGTATTAGGTAAACAAGTATATTGCACCTTACCAGGGATAAGTTTGCTTACATCATTAGAAGTAATATATTGAAGGAAATCAAGAGCTTTGTCGCCACTTATGAAAACCTCACCCATATGCGATACATCAAAAACTCCAACTGCCTCACGAACAGTTTGATGTTCTAATTTTACTCCATCAGCATATTGTACAGGCATTTTATAACCAGCAAACTCAACCATCTTCCCTCCTAAACTCTCGTGTAAATCAGATAAAACTAACTTCTTCATTCCATTTATTTTTCTGCAAATCTAACAATTCAAAATTTTTTATGCTTGTTATTATTTTTATAATTAAAAACTATATTTGCATAATATGAAAAAACTTAACAGAACGCTAACCCTACCAGCAATCATTGCAATTAGTATTGGAGGTATGCTAGGAAGTGGTATTTTTGTATTACCTGGTATAGCAGCTGCAAAAACAGGATCTTCTATTTGGCTAGCATACTTAATAGCTGCACTATTAATTGTTCCAGCTGCACTTTCAAAATCGGAGCTTGCGACAGCTATGCCAAAATCAGGGGGAGCATATGTTTTTATTGAGCGTGCTTTTGGTCCATTGTTTGGTACAATTTCAGGATTAGGGTTGTGGATATCATTATTACTAAAGAGTTCATTTGCTTTAGTAGGACTTGGTGCATATTTTATTATTGTATCCGATATCACAAGCGTACCTATTGAATATTTTTCTATTATTTTTCTTGCCTTTATTGTTTTCCTGAACATACTTGGAGTAAAAAAAGTAGGTAAAATACAAATTGGAATCGTTACTATTAGTCTACTAGGATTAAGTAGTTTATTACTACTTGGACTTCCTAGAGTTGAAAGCGAATTATTAAATCCGTTTCTATTGAATGGTGATTACGGATTGATATCTACTATTGCTTTTGTATATATATCATATGCAGGTGTAACTAAAGTTGCAGCTATTGCTGGGGAAGTTCAAAACCCTTCAAAAGATTTACCTAGAGCAATGCTGTTCTCTTTATTTTTAATTGCGTCAATTTATATTGCAATATCTTATGTGCTGGTTGGGAATGTTGCTATCTCTGATTTATCTTCTGACTACAAACCACTATACACTTTAGCAGAAGTTATTGGAGGGTCATCCTTTGCGTATATCATTGGTATTGTTGGTGTTGTGACACTTATATCAATGGCTAATTCAGGGGTTTTAGCCACTTCAAGATTTCCTTTCGCAATGGCGTTAGATAAATTATTACCATCAGCTCTAGCAAAAATACACTCTAAATATTTAACTCCAGTTAATACGATAGTTTTAACAGGAGTTATGATGGCAATTGTTATTCTTTCTCTTGATGTAATAAAGATAGTAAAATTAGCAAGTGCCTTTAAAGTCTTTATGTTTATCTCTGTTAATATGAGTGTAATTATTTTAAGAGAGACTTCTGTACAATGGTACCAACCAAGCTACAAATCTCCCTTTTACCCTTATATGCAAATATTTGGTATTATTAGTGGATTTATTCTACTCTTCTACCTAGGGTGGATGCCAATATTAACCCTACTGATTATTGCAATATTAGGTGCTGTTATCTACTTTAATTACGGAATAAACGCTTCCAGAATTGGAGTTCTTAAAAAATATGGACATATACCAGCTTTGTATTTATTAGGCAGGAAGAAAGATTATTCCAATATTACAAAGATAAATGACAAGCATATTACTGAAATGGTTGATGCTTCAATTAATAAGAATGCTGGAGTTATTATTCCTTTGCTTGGAAACGAAACCTCCCCCTCTATATTAATAGAGCTAGGAGCATCATTAAACCAGAACAAAAGTATTCAAGTAGTTAATATTACTGAAGTTCCTGATCAAACTTCACTTGATGCTTTTGAGAAAAGTACCCCTAAAATTAATGCGTTAAAAAGAGTAACTTCTAAGCTCGCAAATGCCATAGATACACCTATTGACTTTGAGTCTATTACTACACACAAACTTACTGAAACCATACAAGCTATTAGTGATCAAACATCTATTGATTGGTTAGTTCTTGGTTGGAATGGTAGAGCGCAAAATGGTATTTTCTTCAATAATCCTTTAGGTTGGATTGTAAGTCATATTAACTCCAATTTTGGATTATTTAAATGTAGCGGGCTCCAAAAGTTTGAGAAAATACTTTTAGCAATTAGACCTGATAGCCCAGATGCTAATAAGCTAATAAAGACTACTAATATTATAGCAAATCATTATAACACTAAGTTTGTAATGTTGCATGTGGTAAGGGATAATCTATCAAAAGTTGAAATTGAGAAAATTAAACTTAATGCTGAGGCTAAACTAACAGGAACTAACGGAATAGTTAGAATTGTAGTTTCTAATCACCCAATTGACACGGTATCAGAACTAACTGCCGAGAATGATTTACTAATACTAGGTACTCCTAGAAAAGACACCCTGAAAACAATATTATTTGGTACAGGAATAGATAAATTTGCTGTAAAAGCAACCTGCTCAGTACTTAGACTTACTATTAATATTTAATCTACAATAATTCTTTTTTCAACTGTACCATCATTAAACTGATAAAATAAGGTTTGATTGGAATTAGGGACTACCTCCCTACCTAATACATCAGTAATCTTAATCAGTTTCTTAGTTACACTATTATCTTCTTCAGCAGTAGTTGTTGAAACGACAGTTACAATAGAAAAAATTGAATCTAATAAGCAACCATCATTTGTTAAAGCTGATAATGTAATTGTATAATTTCCTGGTGCGGTGTAAGTATGAACGGCATTCTCATCAAATGAGAAATATCCATCACCAAAATCCCAAACTACACTCTCATAGTTAGTTGATAAATTAGTACAACTAATACTATCATTATATTGGGTAAAGGAAAAATCAGCATTAAAAATATTCCAAACAGATAAACTATCCAAAACTGTATTAGTTGCAATAGACTGCAAACTTAAAGCTGTAATGCTATCAATTCCATTTGGCCAGTATGTACTGCCAATACAACTCTTTTTAAATATCGTACTATAAAAAGTACAAGCCGATAAATAACTTCCATATATACTTGGGTGACTGTTATCAGAAGCATATAAATTAAGTGTGCTATCCATAGCAATTGATGCTTTCCAAGCCATACCAACTGGAGCGCAACTTGCATTGTTATCAATTGTCATTTCCAAATAGCTTTCTGTTAACCTTTGCTGCATTCCACTATAAGTACATATAGGTGGGTAAAACTGACAATTCTGCTGATCCCCGTACTTTCTACCCCAAGTCATAAAAAACAATGGCTCAGTGCACGAGAAATGACTTTCAATTGAATCTACTAAAATTGTTGCATATGGATAAGTATCACTAGCCACTTGTGATGGAGGAAAAGATGGTTCTTGACTTTGTGCTTGAAGAACCACATAATCCCATTGTTGTTGATTTATTTTTGAAAGTGTTTGTGCACTAGTAGAATGCATATTAAAAGTTGCGCCTCCAGGAGTGCTACTATCATGTATTAAAGTATCTCCAAATGACAATGCAATTTGTTTTACTAAATCTGGTAAGTTGTTTCCATAAGTATAAGAATTACCTATAAAAAGAACTTCTTTAGTTTGCTGAGAGAAGGCAGGTGATATACAAAGTATACCAGATATTATTAATGTTAGTATTTTATTCAATATTTATTTGTTTTTGAACAGAACCATCATCATAGATATAGAATTGTGTTTGATTGGGATTAGGAACTACTTCCCTACCTAATATATCCAATATTTTTACTAATTCTTTAGATATTTCTTTTAAATCATCAATACTTGAAACGGTATTATCACAAGGTACCTCAACCTCAATATCATAATAGAAATAATAGTAACCTGGAGAACCTGCACTAGTACCTGTTATACTCATTACTGATCCAATATTATAAGGATAAATAGCCCCTGCATCATTTCTGTATAAATCTGAATTTCCATTAGAGATACCAAGTTGCATATTATTTCCAATAGGGACTTCAAAATTTAAAATAAGTTGCTGCTGCCCTTGAACTAAAGAATGAGTAGTATCATCTAGTACTGCCCCATTTGATGCCCGTAACTCAAAAGTTACAGTTGTAGGATTATCAGCATAAAATTGAGCAGATTTAATCAACAACTCTGATGAAGCATTAAATATTAAATGCTGGTTTCCGCTAAAAAAACCACCTGTAGAAAATGTATTATCAGCCTCTCCTCCATACTCTAATGCTGTATTTGCATTTGGATTATAATTGTTTGCTGATGCATCCATACATCCTAAAATTGGCACATTAGGGTCTATATTTAATACTGCATTTAATATTACAACTTGTCCATTTATTAAAGTAGCTTGTAAAGTATCGTTTATATATCCTGGCATAGAAAAAACTACATCAAAAATTCCTCCATCAGCATTTCCACAAGAGTAATTACCACTTAAGTTAGTAGTAGATGAATTTGGAATAATTGTATTTAAAATAACAATATTAGCACCAATAATAGCTGCTCCTGTACTTCCATCAGTTACATTACCTTCTAAATAGCAAGCTCCTGAAAATCCTCTTTCATAAACCAAAAGTTTAGCATTTCCATTAGTACTACTATTAATATCAGAAGAAATAATAATACCTGAAGGCAAGTAAGGATAAGTACCCCAACAACCATCAAAACCATTACCACTACCTGAGTAAGAATCATAATAAGCAACCTGAACCATATTATTAGGTTGAGAGATGTCATGCACAGTAGTTCCATCTCTATAGTAAGATGTAATTAAAAAATTACCATCAACATGTGTATTATGAGGTATAGAGCTACTACCTGGATTAGATTGGATTCTGTCCACCTCTTGGATATTATTACAATCCGTAATATCATAAGCAGCTAAGTAAGCATCTGAAGTTTCATCAGTAGTAAATACAAAGTCCCCATCATCACTAATCCAAGCATTATGCGTAAAATTATTAGGAGTACTATGTGCTCCTAGCGTGCTAGGATTGTTCTTATCACTTACATCAACAACATATAATTCACCTGCATAAATACAGCCTGCATACATAGTATCACCTCTTACCATACCATCATGAATATAATGCTCATTCCACTCTCCTAAATAATGAGGAGCAGTTGCATTTGCTGCAACATCTAAAAATATAGCACCGTCTGATGGACTACTTCCTGTAGCAGATGAAGCACCAAAAATGTAACAAATTCCATTTTCATCAATATAAAGATTATGTGCTGCTGTAAATTCAACTGAAGCGCCAGTAGTGGGATTTGTAAAATTACTTACATGCCAATTAGTATTACCAGTCATATCTGTTAAATCTACAATTAATAAACCTGCATCAGCCTCAGTAGTTACATAAGCATAATTTCCCCAAGTTTTTACATCTCTCCAAGTAGAATTAATATCAGCTATTTGAAATTCTAAAGTAGGATTAGAGGGACTACTTACATTAACACAAGCAAATCCATCATTTAAACCAACAAGAGCATACTCATCTTCACTAATAGGACTTACCCATCCCCAAATATCATTTCCTTCAGTTGAGTTCCATTCGTAAGTTCCAATCAATCCCATATTATAACTGTTTTGTGAAAAAGTTAAAAATGGTAATAATAGTAATGTAAAAAGTATTTTATTCATGTTGTTTTATTTTTTGCAAATTTAATAAAAATACCTACTAATTGTTATTAGGAATTTTATTATCTTATGTGTTTAGCTTATAATTCTAGAGTAATTTGTCCGCCACCATACTCATCATCTTCAGGTTTCACCTCTTTTGATGATTCTTTAACTTCAGGCTCATTAGTAATCTCTAACTCAATTTCAGTTTTTACTTCAATTGGTTTTTCCGCTACATCTATAATTTCCTCAATTATCTCTACTTCTTGCTCTATTACTTCTTTATAAGGTAAAGAGTCAATCAAGTTGATTTCTTTTACTTTTTTAGATGTTAGTTTATTCCCTAGCGCCTTCTCTCCTTTTACAGCAATAAACTCTTCAATGTTAATGATTTCAGTTTGCCTGTCTTTTCCTTTTTCTTTTACAAATACTATCTCTACTTGAGGTCTCCAATCAGTACTTACAACTTCTAATTGACTATTTTCATTATCGGTAATAAAACTAAAACGAGACATAGTATTCTCTATTAAAAATCGCTTCACATAGTAAGCCTGTTTGTTGCCATCAAAATAAACTGCAGAAACAGGTTTCTTAGGGTTGTTCTGCTCTATTAAAACCATATCCTCATCAAAATGATTAGAGATATCAAATGATTTTAATTCAATTTCACCAGATTGCTGAATCGTTAAAATTTTATCCTCAGCTTTAAATGCACCAAGTAATTCTCCTCTTTCATCAACATTTAACCTCTGAACCGTATCATCAAACCAAATTTTACGAGCCGATAAAGTTGAAATTCCTGTTGATTTTAACTCCACTTTTCTTACTGCTTTTTTAGTAACAATATTTCCACCAGAACCTTTTCCTTTTATTGCAAGTTCAGCAAAATCAACATCAATTTTTAGCGTTTTAAGTTTTGCTAATTTTTTCAAATGCACAGTTACTGTTTCTGCCTCACCATTAGGGTTAGCAGTAAAGTAAAGAACTTTACTTCCTTTTTCTGATTTTGTTAATCCGTAATCTTTACCCCTAGTAATTGACTTAACAGGGAAGCGTTTCATCATAGAAGTACCAGACTTCCCATCCTTATAAATCATATTATAAATAGTTCGCTCATCTTTCTTTTTAAAGACAGCACAATGAATGATTCCTTTACCAACAAAAACCTTGCTACCCACTTTTACAACTTGCATACTACCATCTTTTTTAAATACAATAATATCATCAATATCAGAACAATCACAAACAAATTCATCCTTTCGCATAGCTGTACCAATAAAACCTTCTTCTTTATTTATATAAAGTTTTTTATTAGCCACAACTACTTTAGTTGCATCTATACTTTCAAAAGTTTTAATTTCAGTTTTACGCTCCTTTCCTTTTCCGTATTTCGTTTTTAAGTTTTTGAAATAATCAATAGCGTAATCAGTCAGATTGGCTAAATAACCTTTTATCTCTTCAATTTTTGCTTCAAGTTTTAAGAGTTCTTCATTTGCTTTATTCAAGTCAAACTTAGTTATTTTCTTAATCTTAATTTCGGTTAGTCTTTCAACATCCTCATCCGTAACATCTCTTAATAAATGCTTAGTATGAGGTTTTAACTCTTTATGAATAGTCGCAATAATCTCCTTCCAATTATCAAGCTCTTCAATTTTATGGTAAATCCTATTTTCAATAAATATCCTTTCCAATGATGCGAAATGCCATTTTTCTTGAAGTTCAGAAAGGTTAACTTCTAATTCTTGTTTTAATAAATTTAGCGTATGTTCAGTTGATTGTTTTAATATCTCAGAAACTCCAAGGAATTTTGGCCTATCATCTTCAATAATACATGATAAAGGAGAAATAGAAACTTCACAATCAGTAAACCTATATAAAGCATCTATAGTTTTATCAGGAGAAATTCCTGCTGGAATTGTAATTGCAATTTCAACATGTTCTGCCGTATTATCCTCTACCTTTTTAACCTTAATTTTTCCTTTATCATTAGCTCTAAGGATAGAATTAATTAAAGATGTAGTAGTTGTAGAAAAAGGCAATTCTGAAACAATAAGTGTATGCTTATCTTCTTGATGAATTTTAGCCCTTACCCTTACTTTTCCTCCTCTTAGTCCATCATTATAATTACTAAAATCAGCACTTCCTCCACTATAAAAATCAGGATAAATTCTTGGCTTAACTCCTTTCAATACCTTTATAGATGAATCAATCAGTTCATTAAAGTTATGAGGCAATATCTTTGTTGATAGTCCAACAGCAATACCCTCAACTCCATGTGTTAATAGTAAAGGAAACTTTACTGGCAATGTTACTGGCTCTTTCCCCCTACCATCATAAGAAGCTGACCAGTTTGTAATCTTTTTATTGTAAACAACATCAAGCGCAAAGGGAGTTAATCTTACCTCAATATACCTTGGAGCAGCAGCTCTATCACCAGTAGCAACATTACCCCAATTTCCCTGCATATCAAGCAATAACTCCTTTTGTCCAACTTGCACCATAGCATCACCAATTGATGCATCACCATGAGGATGATACTTCATAGTATGCCCAATAACATTAGCTACTTTATGATACCTCCCATCATCTAGCTCTTTTAAAGAATGAAGTATCCTTCTTTGTACAGGTTTTAATCCATCATTAATATGAGGGACTGCACGCTCCAAAATAACATAAGAAGCATAATCCAAAAACCAGTTTTGATACATTCCAGAAACATGAATAACTGACTCCTGATTATTTTCGTTTTGTTCTAAATCTTCTTCCATCTAATTGTTTTTTACAATTATTCTATCAAAAACTTCACTAATTCTCTCTATTTCATTTTCTGACATTAAAGTGATGTTAAATCGTTTTGCTACTTTCTTACCACTCTGTGTTTCTATCTTCAACATTAATGTTTTATTGAAACTAAAAGGCCTGTCAAAAAAAGAATAATCTCTTAACATAGTGTGAGGAATATCAACATAATCCTTTTTCTTAAACAAATCCAGCAACACTCTGTATGAAGTTATCTGAATAACATAAGGATCAACATTTACTGTATAATAAAAAGTTCCAACAAATATAAAGTGTAAAATGACAACTGTACTTATTAATCTGTATATAATATTATTAGCAAAAAAATTACTAAGACCAGAAAATGGTAAATAAATAATAAACCATTCTGGAATTATTATTGCTGTAAAAAACAAGAAAAACAAACCTCCAACTAGGAAAGCCATTTTTGTTTTATTATTACATTTTAAATTTATATTATGCATCAACTATATTCTCTTCTACCCTCAAATTATCAATAATGAAATCTTGTCTTTCTTTTGTGTTTTTTCCCATAAAATACTTTAATAAATCTTGTATTTTATCTTCTTTAGCTAAAATTACAGGATCTAATCTCATCTCAGGACCAATAAAGTGTTTGAACTCATTAGGAGAAATCTCCCCTAAACCTTTAAATCGTGTAATTTCTGCTGATTTCCCTATCTCCTCTAAAGCATTTCTTCTTCCCTCCTCAGAATAACAATAGATTGTTTTCTTTTTATTTCGAACTCTAAATAGTGGCGTTTCTAAAATATAAACATGACCTTCCTTTACTAGTTCAGGGAAAAATTGCAAAAAGAAAGTCAATAACAATAATCTAATATGCATTCCATCAACATCAGCATCAGTAGCAATGACAATTTTATTATAACGCAAATCATCAATCCCAGTTTCAATATTTAAGGCTGCTTGCAATAAATTAAATTCCTCATTCTCATACACTACCTTTTTAGTTAATCCGTAAGAATTTAATGGTTTACCCCTAAGACTAAAAACAGCTTGCGTTTTAATATCCCTAGTTTTAGTAATTGATCCAGATGCAGAATCTCCCTCAGTAATAAAGAGAGTAGAATCTACTCTATTCTCTTTCTTCTGATCATTATAATGCACTCTACAATCTCTTAACTTCTTATTATGAAGATTAGCTTTCTTAGCTCTCTCTCTTGCTAATTTTTTAACTCCAGCCATGGCTTTACGCTCATGTTCAGCCATTTTTATTTTTCCTTCAATAGCATCAGCAGCAGCAGAGTTTTTGTGCAAATAATTATCTAAATGTTTCTTTAAGAAATCTTGAATAAAAGTCAATACAGTAACTCCACCAGGCTCCATTTCAGTTGAACCTAATTTAGTTTTGGTTTGCGACTCAAATATGGGCTCAATAACTTTAATGCTTACGGCAGCATTTACGGCTTGCCTAATATCAGCAGCATCATAATTTTTACCAAAAAACTCTCTTATTGTTTTTACCAATCCTTGCCTAAAAGCACCTTGATGCGTACCACCCTGTACAGTATGTTGCCCATTAACAAAAGAATAATACTGCTCAGAATATTGGTTTTTACAATGCGTAATTGCTACCTCAATATCATCAGCTTTAATATGAATAATTGGGTATAACATTTCAGCATCAGTTCTTTGCTCTAAAAGATCAAAAAGTCCGTTTTCGGAGTAGAATTTTTCACCATTAAATATTATTGTTAATCCTGGATTAAGGTAACAATAATTCCACATCATTTTCTCTACATATTCATTAATGAATCTGTATTTTCCAAATAGTTCTTCATCAGCAATAAAGGAAACTTTAGTACCTCTCCTACTTGTGTTTTCTTGTATATCCTCCTCATTAGTAATTACACCTTTTGAGAATTCTACTAATTTACTTTTACCATCACGAATAGATCTGATTTTAAAGTAAGATGACAAGGCATTTGCTGCTTTTGTACCAACTCCATTAAGCCCTACTGATTTTTTAAAAACCTTGGAATCGTACTTTGCTCCTGTATTAATTTTAGATACACAATCAACAACTTTTCCAAGTGGAATTCCCCTTCCAAAATCACGAATAGAGACTTTATTATTACGAACTGTAACTTCAATAGTCTTGCCATTTCCCATCACATACTCGTCAATTGAATTGTCAAGCACTTCTTTTAAAAGAATGTAAACGCCATCATCAGGAGATGAGCCATTACCCATTTTCCCAATGTACATTCCAGGTCGTAATCTGATATGTTCTTTCCAATCTAATGATCGGATACTATCTTCATTATAGTTTGCTTCAGCCATTATATTCCTAATTTACCTCCTTCATTTTGATAGAAAGCAAATATAAAAGACTCTTCATTTTATTTTGAGAAACTAGAAACGCGTTATTAACAGGGTTTTCAACTACTTATTAGAAGATAATTTTTAGTTTTTAGATTTTGTATTAAACATTAAAACGAAAATGCATAATATCTCCATCTTTAACTACATAATCTTTACCCTCAACTGATAATTTTCCATTATCCTTACAAGCTTGCTCAGAACCTAAAGTTACATAGTCATTGTAGGCCATAACTTCAGCACGGATAAATCCTTTTTCAAAATCAGTATGAATAACAGCTGCAGCTTGTGGTGCTTTTGTGCCTTCAGTAATTGTCCAAGCTCTTACCTCTTTTACTCCTGCAGTAAAGTAAGTTTGTAAATTTAATAACTTATAAGTTGATTGTATCAAATAATGAACTCCAGGTTTTTCTAAACCTAATTCCTCAAGAAACATTACTTGCTCTTCAATCTCTTCTAATTCTGCAATTTCTGCCTCAATTGCAGTTGCAATAAGTAACACCTCAGCATCTTCACCTTTTACAGCTTCTTTTACTGCCGTTACATGTTTGTTTCCTTCTTTTACTGATGCCTCATCAACATTACACATATATAAAACTGGCTTAGCAGTTATTAAATGCAAGTCATTTATAACTTCTAGTTCATCATCATTAGCATCTACACTTCTTGCTGAATTTCCAGCCTCCAAATGAGCAATGTATTTATCGCAAATAGCTAGTATTTTCTGTCCAGTTTTATCACCTGATTTAGCAGTACGAGCATTCTTTTCTCGCAATTTTTCTAAAGTTTCTAAATCCTTTAATTGCAACTCCATATCAATTGTCTCTTTATCCCTTACTGGATCAACTGAACCATCTACATGAATAATATTATCATCATCAAAACACCTTAATACATGAATAATAGCGTTTGTTTCACGAATATTTCCTAAAAACTTATTTCCAAGACCCTCTCCTTTACTTGCCCCTTTTACCAAACCTGCAATATCCACTATCTCTACAGTTGTTGGCATTACCCTTTCCGGATTTACAATTTCAGACAATGTCTCTAATCTATCATCAGGAACTGAAATAATACCAACATTAGGTTCAATAGTACAAAAAGGGAAATTAGCTGATTGTGCCTTAGCTTTTGATAAACAGTTAAAAAGAGTTGACTTCCCTACATTAGGTAATCCTACAATACCACACTTTAATGCCATAATATAATTTTGTTTTTAAGGTTGGCAAAGATATCATTTTAGATAATAGATAAGATACATTAGATATGAGATTCTGTACATATTATTTTTGTCAACAATCCGTTAATAAATATACATATATAAAAGTAATAAATTATCCATCAGTAATGGCTATTCTTAAATTTGCAATTAAATCAATCAAGCTATAAAAATGCCAAACATTACAGAATTAAATAATACAGTTACTCAAATAAGAAGGGATATAGTAAGAATGGTACATGCCAATAGCTCAGGTCACCCAGGAGGATCATTAGGATGTACTGAGTTTTTAACGGTACTCTATTTTGATGTAATGAATCATAACACCGATTTTATTATGGATGCAAAAGGTGAAGATGTATTCTTTTTATCAAACGGACATATATCTCCTGTATTTTACTCAGTTTTAGCAAGAAGTGGTTATTTTGATGTAGCTGAATTAGCAACTTTCCGTAAGCTTAACAGTAGATTGCAAGGGCATCCAACAACTCATGAAGGTTTAGAAGGAATTCGTATGGCATCAGGATCATTAGGGCAAGGATTATCCAATGCTATCGGTGCGGCACTTACCAAAAAACTAAATAATGATGATTCAATTGTCTATACTTTACATGGTGATGGTGAATTGCAAGAAGGTCAATGTTGGGAAGCGTTTATGTACGCAAGTGGTAAAAAAGTAGATAACCTTATAGCTACTATTGATTACAACCAAAAACAAATTGATGGATCTTTAGATGAGGTATTGCCTATGGGAAATCTTACAGCTAAACTTGAAGCTTTTGATTGGTTAGTGCTTGAAGAAAAGGAAGGAAATAATATAGAAGCAATAATCAAAACCTTAAATAAAGCAAAAGAGCTTAGTGGGAAAGGGAAACCTGTTGCTATTATTTTACATACAGAAATGGGTAATGGAGTTGATTATATGATGGGAACACACAAATGGCATGGCTCTGCTCCTAATGATGAACAATTAGCAAATGCACTTGCACAAAACCCTGAAACTTTAGGTGATTACTAAAAACATTAAAATATTATTGACGGCTACTCTCTTGTTTATGGGGAGCTTTTCTACTATGGCTCAAAAAAAGAAAGATCCAGTTAATCGTATCTTATTTATATTTGATGCATCACAATCAATGTTAGGAAGGTGGCAAAGTGGTCGTAAGATTGACATTGCCAAAAAGCTATTAAGTAATATGGTTGATTCATTGCAAAATATTGAAAACCTAGAAATTGGACTAAGAGTTTACGGACATAAAAGCGGTTATCCTCCACAAGATTGTGATGATACTCATTTGGAAGTAAATTTCTTAAAAGCAGAATTTGCTATAGATATAATAAAAAAGAAGTTAAAAGTAATAAGAGCTAGAGGAACAACCCCAATCGCCCGATCATTAGAAGAGGGAGCAAAAGATTTTCCCAGTGATGATGCAAGAAATATTGTAATCCTGATTACAGATGGAAAAGAAGAATGTGGAATGGATCCTTGTGCAGTTTCTCGTTTGTACCAAAGAAAAGGGATTATTTTAAAACCATTCGTTATTGGTGTTGGTCTTGATGAAAGTTGGAAAAAATCATTTGATTGTGTTGGTAGATTTTTTGATGCAAGTAAAGAAGCTGATTTCACAAATATTTTAAATGTTGTAATCTCACACGTTATTGACAATACAACAGCTCAAGTAAACTTGTTAGATGAAAATGGAGAAGCAACTGAAACTAATGTAAACCTTACTTTTTACAATGATTTTACAGGAACTTCAAAATACAATTACATCCATACAATGAATGCTTATGGCAATCCTGATACTATGGTAATTGATCCTGTTTTGTCTTATAAAGTTGTGGCACATACAATTCCTCCTGTAAGTATTAGTAATATTACTCTTACGCCAGGAAAACACACTATAATTCCGCTAAACACTCCTCAAGGGGAATTGGAAATAAAAATGAATTCTAAAATTAAGTACCAGTATATTGTTCGCCCTTCTGGAGTCAAAACTACTTTACATGTGCAAGAAATCAATACTGTAGAAAAGTACCTTATTGGAAAATATGATATTGAGATTTTAACTTTACCAAGAAAAAAATTTTATGATGTAGAAGTAAATCAAAGCACTAAAACCACCTATTCAATTGCTACTCCTGGTTTGGCTAACATCTTACTGCCATCAAAAGGATATGGAGGTTTGTATATTAAAAATGGTGATGAACTGGAGCAGATATATCATTTTAAAGGAGAAAAAACACAACACAGATTAACGTTATTGCCGGGAAATTACAAAGTAGTTTTTAGGGCAATATCAGCTAAAAATCATATTTATACAACAGAAGTAAGTTTTAAACTTAGATCAGGACAATCAGAACTTATTAAAATCTATTAAAAATGGAAATGAAAGATACACGATCAGGATTTGGAGCAGGATTAACAGAATTGGGAAGAAAAAACCCAGATGTAGTTGCACTTTGTGCTGACCTTACAGGATCATTAAAAATGAATGATTTTCAAGATGAAAATCCTGAACGCTTTTTCCAAATTGGTATTGCTGAAGCAAATATGATTGGTATTGCTGCTGGGATGACTATCGGTGGGAAGATTCCTTTTACAGGAACTTTTGCTAACTTTTCTACTTCTCGTGTGTACGATCAGATTCGTCAGTCAGTAGCTTATTCTGGTAAAAATGTAAAAATTTGCGCTTCACATGCTGGGATTACTTTAGGTGAAGATGGGGCTACTCATCAAGTACTGGAAGATATTGGCATGATGAAAATGCTACCTCACATGGTTGTTATTAATCCTTGTGATTACAATCAAACAAAAGCGGCTACTATTGCTATTGCTGATTATGTAGGCCCAGTTTATTTAAGATTTGGAAGACCAAAAGTTCCTAACTTCACTCCTACTGATCAAAAATTTGAAATAGGTAAAGCATTGCATTTAAAACAAGGAAATGATGTAACTATATTTGCTACTGGGCATTTAGTATGGGAAGCTTTAGAAGCTGCAAAAACTTTAGATTCAGAAGGAATTTCTGCAGAAGTAATAAATATACATACCATAAAACCTTTAGATAATGATGCAATCTTAAAAGCTGTATCAAACACTAAATGTGTAGTTACGGCTGAGGAACACATGCTTAATGGAGGACTTGGAGATAGTATTGCTCAACTTCTATCAAGAAAAAACCCTACTCCTATTGAAATGGTAGGAATGGATGATAGCTTTGGGGAAAGCGGACCTCCAATGAAATTGATGGAGAAATACGGTATTGATAGAAATGCTATTGTTGAATCTGCTAAAAAAGTGATTACTAGAAAATAAAATGGATGAGCCGAAAAACATTTTTAAAAAACACCAAGCTCAAACCTTCCCTTTTCCATCTTGTATAGAAATTGAAAGTGCAAAGGGTAGTTATATTACAGATGTTAATGGAAAACAATATTTAGATTTTGTAGCAGGTGTTTCCGCTTGTACTTTAGGTCACTCCAACCCTATAATCAATAATGCAGTAAAGCAGCAGTTAGATAAATATTCCCATGTAATGGTTTATGGGGAGTATGTTCAGTCGCCACAATACAAATTAGCACAGCTTTTAGCAGATAATTTGCCTGAAAATTTAAGTACAACTTATTTTGTAAATTCTGGAGCAGAAGCAATTGAAGGAGCTATGAAATTAGCCAAAAGAGCTACAGGACGCTCTGAAATTATCTCGTGCAAGGATTCTTATCATGGCTCTACACAAGGGGCGCTTTCCATAATGGGAAATGAAGAGTATAAAGCAAAATACCGACCATTATTACCTAATTGTAATCAGATAATATATAATGATGAGAATTCCTTAAAAAACATTACTAAAAATACAGCTGCAGTAGTTGTTGAGCCAATTCAAGGAGCAACTGGCTTTGTAACTACTAGCAATAATTTTTTACAGAAAGTAAGAAAAAAATGTAATGAAACAGGTACATTGTTAATCTTTGATGAAGTACAAACTTGTTACGGAAGATTAGGAACATTGTTTGGCTTTGAGAAACACAATGCTATACCTGATATCCTTTGTATTGCAAAAGGAATGGGTGGAGGAATGCCTATTGGGGCTTTTATATCCTCATGGGAATTGATGAACCTCTTAACTTTTGAGCCTAAATTAGGGCACATAACTACCTTTGGTGGTCATCCTGTTAGTTGTGCCGCTAGCTTGGCAACTCTGCAGCATTTACTTACTACTAATTTAATGGCTGAAGTGGATAAAAAAGAACAACTTTTCCGGACGCATTTAAAACACCCAAAAATAAAAGAAATAAGAGGAAATGGTTTAATGTTAGCTTTAGAATTTGAAGATGAAGAGTTAGTCCAAAAGGTAGTTGAAGAATCATTAGAAAAAGGATTGATACTTTTTTACTTCTTATTTACCAAAACTGCAATTCGTATAACTCCACCAATAACAATAACTGAACAAGAAATAATTGAAGGTTGTGAGGTTTTAAAAGGAATATTAGAAGCATAAAAAAAGGAACCAAACGGTTCCTTTTTAAAAAATTATTTCTTAATACTAAATATGTATCGATCGTTCTGAGATCCTACATCATCAATAACTTGATCTATCCTTATGACTATATAAGTTTCATTAATCAAAGTAATAATGATATCTGAAGATTGTATGTTTTCAACAAATTCCTTTTTAAGACTTGAGTTATAAGCATTCTCTAGATCATTAGAAGTTACATTTGCATAATCTAAACTATTATTTTTTGAAAACTCTAAACTCGACATTGAAACCCATTTTCTAGATAAGACATCTGAAATACTATCTGTATTATCCGAAATATGAGAGGTAGAATCAGAATTAAACATTGGAATGCCTTCATATAAATTATACGCATTAAATTCAGTAGAATTTGATGAAAACATTGTATGACCTGTTGTTTCACTTAGATAAACAGTTTCAGAAACAAGAGAAAAAACTTTTGCTCTTTGATTAACATCTCCATTAGTATTACTACAATAAAATATTAATTTAACTTCTGAAGTATCTAATGAACTAATATCTGGACATGTATAATTATATAGCTCTGTTTTTTCTAGTCCCGAAATTGGTTCATGATACATAGTATCAATAATTGAATTATTAACTATTTGAACAATTACAAGTTCAGACAATTCAATATTTGAAGATACTTTTATTGAAAAATCAATCATTTCTCTACTATTCCTTATCTCATATTGTTCTGTTGGAGAAAAGGAGATATTAATATAATCCGCAACCTCTTTTTTACATGATGAAAAAACAAGAAAAAAACAGAGAATTAAAAATACTCTATTTAGCATATTTATATTTATATGCTTTTACTGTAGCTGATTTTCTAATTTTTCTTCCTAGGAACATCCTATGGGTTTCAATATTCGTTGTAGTAATTTCAATGTAATCAGCATTAGGATATTCCAGATAAGCTTTATACAAGGCTCTTTTCATATTAGGCTCAAAAATTGACCTGATATTTCCTAGTACAGAAGTTGGTATTTCTACATAATGTTTTTCACTATTATCTGGAAACTCACCATTTATTGATATTAAACGAGTTCCTATAAATAAATATCTACTATATTCATATGAAATCTCAGTCTCACCTAAATATTGAATATCATCTAACTTAAGTTCAACATAAGACCTAGACCTTAAAGTATCTCCAAAATTATGAGAATTAGTAACAGCACAAGAAGATAAGACAATAGTAAGGACTATTAATTTTAATATATTTCTCATAATCTTATTGCTTTAAGTAGAAAGTTAATGTAAGTCTAGCTAGTGGCATAATATCAAACCTTCTAGCTTTTAAATCAGTAAACTCTAGGTCTTGTGAATTTACTCCATTGAGAGTAGAAGTATTTTCAAAATCATCAACTAATGAAGTGTAATATGTTCCAGAGTTTGCTGTTCCACCAGTCGATTCATCCCACTCATACTTAAATTTATTAGCTCCATAATTTTTTGCAGTAATCCCAAGCTCTAAACCAGCAGCAATAGGCAAATCAGCAATAAAGAAATTTGTACCAATAAATGTTTCTAGTCCATAAGTAAAACCAAAACTCGATCCCTCACTATTGTTATAATCCCCACCAGCATATGATTCATTGTGAGTTCTTACAGAGCGTTCATAACCCATATTTCCATTTAGTCCAATGTAAGAATCAAATATATTTGATAAATCAAAATGCTGCTCAGCACCAAGTGCAAGATTCCAGTTTGCATCAGTTTCAACATGCTTATAATCTGTATATCCAGTCATATCTGAATCAAGTGTACCGTCAATAGACCTTCTTTTCTTTGATACTTGGATACCCGCTCTCAAAACTAGTTTATCTGTTTTATAATATTTAACATTAATTAATGGAATTCCAGATTCTTGCCAATTATCTTCTGTAAGGCCTTCAATCTCAGCAGATGACAAAGCAAGGTAGAATCCAAAGTTTCCAGCTTGAGGTCTAGCTCCTAGCAAATAAGTTGATTTATCATTAACTCTATCTGAAATCTGAGAGAATGAAACAGTAGTCGACATAGCAACTACCATTAAAATTGTAAATAGTTTTTTCATATTTATTTTGTTTTAGTTAACGCCTACTCTAAAATGGTTTTCAGCTTACCCAATAACTAACACAAAACTAAGTAAAATATTCTAAAGTTCACTCAGTATATCTGCTGATAAAGTAAAACTACAGAAAACACTAGTAAAAATTTTAAAATCAAGTAATTATCTGAAAATCTCAGGATTTTATATCGAATTTTTGTTGTTTTTATATTTTATAAAAAGTGTTTATATTAATCAATTGAAGAACAAATTAACTAATGAGTATCTTTTATAAGTATCATCAAGTTTTATTTACTAAGATTATCTATTTTTGCAGCAAAATTAAAACTCAAAAAACAAACAATGGCTGAATCTTATGAAAACCAACTGAACAGTTGGGTAAACAAAGAAAAATCAGGAGTTAACCTACTTAATTCTGTAGGAACTTTAATGTACGATAAAGGAATTGAATTGATTCTTTTTAGAAATCAACTTTTAGAAATTGGTGTTTCTGAGTTAATGAACAACATTTCTTACGCTAATAAAGTTGTAGGTAGAGAAAACAATGTTGAAGTTGCTGCTCTTTTAGCAAGTGAAATGCTTAATATGGATTTAGCACCTTCAAAAATTGATATAGGATTATTAACTGCAGAGTACATTGAAAATAATGCATCAGATGCAAATACTTTTTTATCAGATAAATTAAGCCATATAATTGGAAAATCAGCTTCAGCAAACAAAGCAAAAGATGTTATCCTTTATGGTTTTGGAAGAATAGGAAGATTAGCAGCAAGAGAGCTAATAAAACAAGCAGGAAAAGGACAACAATTAAGGTTAAAAGCAATTGTTGTAAGAAAATTAACTGATGCTCAAATTGCAAAAAGAGCTGACTTATTAAGAACAGACTCAGTACATGGCGCATTTAAAGGTGTGGTTGATGTTGATTTACCAAATCAATCTATAATTGTAAATGGTCAAGTAATTAAATTTATTGATGGAGGAAATCCTGAAGATATTGATTATACTCAACATGGGATTAATGATGCATTATTAATTGACAATACTGGTGCTTTTACTGACAAAGAAGCTTTAGCTCGTCATTTACAAGCAAAAGGAGTTAGTAAAGTTTTATTAACAGCTCCAGGAAAAGGAATTCCTAATATTGTTTACGGAATTAACTCATCAGAAATTGATGTTGATGCTACAGATATTTTCTCAGCAGCTTCATGTACAACTAACTGTATTGCTCCTATCTTACATATAGTTGAAAATAAATATAATGTAGTAAAAGGTCACTTAGAAACTGTTCATTCATATACAAATGATCAGAATCTATTGGATAACATGCATAAGAAACCAAGAAGAGGTCGTTCTGCTGCAATCAATATGGTAATTACTTCAACTGGTGCTGGAAAAGCAGTTACTAAAGTAATTCCATCTTTGGAAGAAAAATTATCTGCAAATGCAGTTCGTGTTCCTACACCAAATGTTTCACTAGCTATTTTAAAATTAACTCTTGATAAAGAGACTTCTGTTGCTGATATGAATGCAACTATGAGAGATGCAGCATTGAAAGGAAACTTAGTGAACCAAATTAACTATCAAGTTGACCCAGATTTAGTTTCTACTGATATTATAGGAAATACTTGTTGTTCTGTTTATGATAGTAATGCTACTATATGTACTGAAGATGGTAAAGATGTAGTTCTTTACATTTGGTATGACAATGAGTTTGGCTACACTAAGCAAGTAATCAGGTTAGCAAAACTTATTGCTAAAGTTAGAAGATTAACTTACTATTAATAGATTATTATAGAGTTATGAAGTTAAATAACAAAGCATTTTTAGCCTACAAACTTTTTAATTCATCTTTTACAGGGCTATCGATTGGTATCTTATTTACAATTTACCAACCTTTAGATCCTTCAATTTACTCTTTAGGAGGAATGTTTTTAGCTGGAGCAATGCTAGTAATTGCAAAATTCTATGACAAACTACTAAACATTAAAAGTTTCTTTCAGATTTCCTTATTAGTTGAGGTAGTAATGCTTTTAACTATCGTTACTTTTATGATATTTCAATTTTCACTAACCTCTGCCCTCTTAATTTATTGTGGCTATCAACTTTCTTTTATTTTTGGTGGATATTTGGTAAGAGCTGAAACTTTAGTAGCTCATGACAAAGATCTTTTAAGTAAGATTGATGTAAATAAACAAATAGGTTATTTAGTAGGTTTAGGAGCTTCATTTTTATTCTACAAAGCATTAGAATATGGCTTTGAAATTAATGAGTCTAAAACACAAATAAGTATACTTCACTACTTTTTGATTTCATTGCAAACATTGATTATACTTTTGCTTTTAAGAAGTTTTTCTAAAGAAAATTAATGTCCGCTTTTAAGTTTAAACAATTTAAAGTTGCACAAGATAAATCTGCAATGAAAATTGGCACTGATGGCGTTTTACTTGGATCATGGTCAGATTTAGAAAATTCAAGGAATATTCTCGATATAGGATGCGGCACTGGATTAATTTGTTTAATGGTTGCTCAAAGAAACCCATTATCACTTATTAAAGGAATAGAGCTTGAAGTAAATGCCTTTAAGCAAGCAACTGAAAACTGCAAAAAATCTAAATGGAGTAATAGAATTTCTATAATTCATTCTTCATTACAATCTTTTAATTCAAGTTCAAAATTTGATTTAATAATCAGTAATCCGCCATTTTTTAGTGGCTCTACCGAATCTGAAGATTCAGAGAGAAATCTTGCTAGGAATACTCACACGCTACCTTTTAAATACTTAATTGAAAAATCAAAAGCACTACTGGATAAAAATGGTAAGTTTATTGTAATCATACCTTTTGACAGCAAAACTAAATTCTGTGATTTAGCAAATAACAATAATTTATTTCTGAATAAAATTTGCTTTATAAAAGGAAATATTTCTTCTCCAATAAAAAGAATAATGATGGAGTTTTCTTTTGCAAAATCAAAACTAATTAAGGAAGAACTAACTATTGAAGTTGACAGACATCAATATACAAAGGAGTACATCAGTCTTTGTAAGGATTTCTATTTAAAGATGTAAATCTCAATCAAACTCACCTTCTAATTTAGCTTGAATAATAATATGTTCTATTAGCATATCCTCTCTTATATTTACAGGATCATATTCTGTTTTTAAATTGTTATCCCACAGCTTAGCCATAGTTTGCCAAAAGAATGCGTTAAACCTGCCTCTATAAGATTTAACTATCTCATATGAAGTTGTTTTTGTTTCTCTATAAATTAGTTTTACTAAAATTTTACCCTCAGTTATTGTTAGGTTTTTAAGCCTATCCGTATATTCCTCTTTCACCCATTTAGCAACTTCCTTAGTATATCGTTTTTTATGTCTTCTTTTGGGAATAGTATCTAATCCTAGATGAATAGAGTTTAATTTTTCTTTAGCTAAAACTGCATAAGGATAAACTTTTAAAACTCTTCTTTTAAGAATGAGATATTGACTCTTTTCCTTTATATTTTTAAATTCTAAAATTTTAACTTCAGATATATCAGAGATGAAGATTGTATCATCATTAATAATTTCAAAATCAGCAACTATTACTTTTTCCTGACCTAGGACAATTAACGAAAGAAATGGCAAAATAAAAATCAAGAAAAATCTCATGCAACAAATATATACAGAAAAGCCATTTATTATAACTAATATGTAATTTTGTCTTGATGATTACAAATATACAACTTCAAGTGCTGCCAGAGGTGGCGGCAAATCCTGAATTACTTTTAAAAGTAGTTTCTGAAAAAACAAATACAAAAAAAATAAATATCAAGCATATTGAGATTATAAAAAGATCAATAGACGCAAGACAAAGGATGACAAAAATAAATCTGAGATTAGATGTTTATATTGATGAAAAATTTATTAAAAAGGAAGAGGATATTCCTAATTATAAAGATGTAAGTAAAGCAGATGAAGTAATAATTATTGGATCTGGTCCTGCAGGATTATTTGCTGCTTTACAACTTATTGAAGAAGAAAAAAAACCAATAATTTTAGAAAGAGGGAAAGATGTACAAAGCAGAAGACTTGACCTAGCTAAACTCACAAAAGAACATATAGTAAATGAAGATTCAAACTACTGCTTTGGAGAAGGTGGTGCAGGCACTTATTCTGATGGAAAACTATATACTCGCTCCAAAAAAAGAGGTGATGTAAATAAAATACTTGATGTATTGGTACAGCATGGTGCAACTGAAGATATAAGAATTGAAGCTCATCCTCATATTGGTACAAATAAACTACCTAAGATCATTAAATCCATAAGAGAAACAATTATTGAATATGGTGGAAAAGTAATGTTTAATAGTAGAGTCATAGACATAAATATTAAAAATAATGCTGTAACAGGAGTTGAATTACAAGATGGAACAATAATAGAAGCTCCTAAAATAATACTGGCAACAGGGCATTCAGCAAGAGATATTTTTGAGTTACTCCATAAAAAAGAAATAGAAATAGAGGCTAAAGCCTTTGCTTTAGGTATTAGAGTAGAACATACTCAGGAATTAATTGACAAAATACAATACAAATGTGAGTCAAGGGGAGAGTATTTACCTCCTGCCCCATACTCCATTGTAAAACAAATAAACGGAAGAGGAGTCTATTCATTCTGCATGTGTCCTGGTGGTATAATTGCTCCTTGCGCAACAAGCCCAGGTGAAGTAGTTACAAATGGATGGTCACCATCAAGAAGGGACTATGAAACTTCTAACTCAGGAATTGTAGTAGAATTAATAGTAGAGGATTTTGCAAAATATACTGACAAAGGACCACTTGCTGGAATGTATTACCAAAAAGAAATAGAACAAGCTGCTTGCAAACTAGCAGGGGGAACTCAAAAAGTACCTGCACAAAGATTAGTAGATTTTACAAATAACAAAGAGTCATCTAACATTCCAGATACTTCTTATTTTCCTGGAACAACTTCATCTAAAATAAGTGATATTTTACCTGATTTTGTAAATACCAATCTTCAAGAAGGGTTTAGACAATTTGGCAAACAAATGAATGGCTACCTAACTAATGAAGCTGTAGTTCACGCACCTGAAAGTAGAAGCTCTTCACCTGTCAGAATTCCAAGAGATAGAGAAACATATCAGCATCCACAAATAAAAGGATTATTCCCTTGTGGTGAAGGCGCAGGTTATGCTGGAGGAATTATCTCTGCTGCTATTGATGGGATAAAATGTGCAGAGAAATGTTAATTTAATGATGAAAAAATACACTTTTGTAGGCTAGAATTGATTACATTAAAGTAAACTGTTAGCGTAAAAATAATAATGATACTTTTACCTGCAATCTTCAAAAAAAGTACTAAAACTTTAGAGGTAGTTTTAATATTTTACTGAGAAACAATAAACTTATTGATTAGATAAACATGCCCAATAACTATTAAGTTTATTATAATTACGTAGAACGGCCACTCCCCTATTAAAAAAATATGATTTACAATTGGTTTTTCTATTAAAAACATGTAATTCGCTCCTGTAGAAAAATTGAAAATTAACAATAACACAATAGAAATCTGAACTCTTAGAAGCGTTTTCCAGCAAGAGTCAAATCTGCACCTCATATTATGTATATTATGTAAATATAATGGTATAAAAACTATACCTGCATGTAAAAAGTAGAATTCAAAATAGAACCATGCTGAATTTCCTATTGTTAAAACTGGAGTAATTATAGCATACAAACCTCCTATAGTTGCAATAAATACCATCCATTCAAACATCCATTGTTTTTTATTTACTAAAACAATTATTCCAATGATTAAGGAAATATAACAAATTTGAAAAGGTAAATTTTGCAATAAATTCCAAGTATTATTCTTAATTGTAATTACATTAGTAATTACATACATTAAAGAAAATAATAATGCAAACAGATAAGATGAGTAAGATTTCACTTGATTACTCTTGCCTTTTAAAGCAACTAAAATAACAATAATAGTAAATATAGAAGAAAGTAATCCGATCCACCAAACTGATGTAAATACTTCAATAGGAATATGCTTTGTCAATTTATCTTAGAATCAACTTACGGTTAACAATGCTTTTTTCTGACTCAAGTTCAACAAAATAAATTCCTTTAGCAAAAGAGGATAAATCAACCTTCATAGTCGTTTTTCTATCAGTTTTTACTACTATCTTTTCAGCTATAATTTCACCAAGTACATTGTATAATTTCACTTTTGTATCTTCTGAAATATTTACAAATTCAATATTTACAATTCCAGTTGTTGGATTAGGATAAATATTAAAACCACTAGCAAACAAATTATCTATAAGAGAATGAATTACAGTGTAAAAAACAGTATCACTTATACAATCATTAGCGTCAGTTGCAATCATCCAGTAATCTCCAGCTCCATTAATTTGAATAGAAGAAGTAGTTTCTACTGTATTCCACAAGTAAGAAGTTGGATTTCCTAAAAGGGTATTTGCTTGCAATGCATTATTGATTAAAATAATTTCAACCTCAAGATACGACAAACTAACCTCTGTTGAAACGACACTGTCACAACTATTATTCGAACTTAAAGTATCTATATAATTTCCTGATGAATTATAAGTATTCGCTCCAACTGAAACTGACTCCCCATCACATAAACTAACATAATTGTAATAAAAAGCTGGGGGCAATACAGTAAGTAAAGTATTTACTACACTATCACAACCATTTGGAGTTTGCAATACATCAAAATAAGAACCAGGAGCATAATAAGTATTTGAACCTATATCATAAACTTCACCTTGGCAAATAGTTTGGTTATTTGTAACTGTTAAAGGAGTTGAAACAACTAAATCAGTAATTATGATACTATCACACCCACTCAAACCAATAGTATCAATATATATACCTGTAGTAGTGTAATAACTAGTCCCAACTTGAATTCCTTGTCCACTGCACAAATTAAAGTTTTGAAAGTACTGTATTCCTGCACCAACACTTAAATTAGTAGTTAATATACTATCACATCCATTAGTTGTAAGAAATGAATCAACATAAGTTCCCTGAGTATTATAAGTATTACTTCCAATAACAATACTCTCACCATTACAGATAGAAATATTTTGAGTTAAAATTGTTTCATTTTCAATTATAGCATCTACTGTAGTAATATTGGAAATACAAGATTCTTTTTTAACTTCCCAATCATAAAAGAAATAATAGTAACCTGCAGGAGCATTAGTTCCTGTAATAGATGCAATGTTGCTTATATTATATGGGAAAACTGCCCCAGAACTTGTACGATACATATCATTATTCGATCCTGATAATCCTAATTGCATGTTATTTTGAACGGGCATATCAAAATTAACATAGATTCTAATTCCGTTAGGTGATGTAGGGATAAATACTGTAGTATCCTGAAGTACTGCATTACTACTATTCCTCAATTCAATTGTTCTATAAGCATCAGAATTTGCATAAACCAAAACAGAAACTAAAATTGAGGGTGTGTAATTATCAAAAATCAGATACTTACTCCCTTGAAAATAACTTCCTGCACCAATTGTATTGTCAGCAGGACCTCCAAATAAATTATTAAACTCATATACTGATTGTGCAAAATAAGAAGTTGTAGTATTTAATACTGGAGTTATATAAGTACTACCTGAACCAAGAAAATTTTGCAAACTATTATCAGAATACCAATTAACATCACCTGATGATGAATTTGAAGTTAAAGTAACTGAACTACTTCCACAAGAGGTTACTCCAGTAACTTGAAGATTAACATCAATAATATCTATTGCATTATTTATTACAACCGTATCTGATCCATAAGTATTAGTTGTAATTAAACTTACATTATAAGTTCCACTGGCCAAATAATTATGTGTAGGGTTCTGCAAGCTTGAACTATTGCCATCACCAAAATTCCATAACCAAGTGGTTGGGCCATTAGTTGAAAAATCAGTAAATGTTACTACACTATTACAACTTACACTATCACTTACTTCAAAATATGAAACTGGTGGTGCAGTTGGAAAACTACAAGTCCAATCTGCTTCAAACCCACTGCCATTTACTGCTTGGTCAGAGTGCAATAAAATAGTAATAGCACCACTACTTGAAACAATTGTTCCAGGGCTACCTGTTAATACATTACAATATTGACCTAATGATGTTGCTGTTGTATCTAACCCATCAAAAATTTCTAAATAATCCCAATTACAATTGGTTGATGAACTTGGAGCTTCAACATCAAAAGAATTAAAATTAAGTGTGATTTGATTGCTACCAGGAGGTGCAATTGTTATCCAACAATCATTCATGTCATAGTAATTTCCACTAGGACCTCCAACATCATAAAGCGTACCATTACACATTGTTTGTGTATTTCCAGCACCACTTATTGGCAAAGATACTATACATGGGTTGTTTGCATCAACACTAATGATTTGTTGCTTTATAACACTATCCTGCCCTAAAGGACCAGTTGCAATTAATTGAACTGTGAATAAACCAAAAGTAGTATAAGAATGTGTTGGGTTAGTAGCTGTACTTGTATTTCCATCACCAAAATCCCAATAGTAAGAATTTGAGTAATAAGAATTATTCATGAAAGTTACATCAGAAGGCACATTACAAAATATGGAATCATTATAAGAAAAATCAGCAATTGGTGGAGATGTTATTTGCAAATCAATACTCCAAAGACCTCTCCCATAAGTTGCTGCAAAAAGTGTGTTTGACTGATATTGAATCTCTAACTCATTAACAATAACATTTGGTAAGCTGTTGTTATTAAATACATTCCAATCATTTAATGTAGAGTCAGAAGTAAAAACCCCTAAATCAGTTCCTATATAAACAGTTTCAAGATTATTTGTTTTATCTAATTCAATACAATTTACAGGTATGTTTGGTAAAGTACCTGATATATTAATCCAACTATTTCCTCCATCAATTGATTTATACACCTTTTCACCTGATGTATAACCAGAGAAAGTTACCCAAACTGTATTTTCATCATTAGGATTTACAACAATATATGAAATGTATTTGTATGGTAAATTATTATTAATCTGAGTCCAAGAACTACCACCATTAGTTGTTCTAAAAACATTTGCATCATCAGTAAAATAAATAACATCAGGATTAGATTTTGAAATTCCAATTTCATTTATCTTCCCTCCATTTGTTTCTCCATTTGTAATAATACTCCAATTATCTCCTCCATCATTAGATTTATAAAGTTCATCATAACCTGCATAAATTATCTCAGGGTTATTTTTATCTAGTTCGTAAGGCGTTTCCCAGCTACCATTATTAGATGGAGCAATTGATGAAAAACTATTCCCTCCATTAGTAGATTTTCTTATAGCACCATAATAAACCTCACCGTACATGATATTGGAATTGGTATAGTCAATAATACATTCCATACCATCTCCACCAATTACAGCATCCCAAGTTGTATTTGTTTTTAAAAATGTTCCATTATCCTGTGCTCCAGTAATTACTTTATTTTGCACGGATTGAGAAACACCTAAACTATAGAATTGCGTAATGTGCAATCCATCAGAAATATCAGTCCAATTTACCTCATCTGTAGTGTAATACAAACCACCATCATTTCCTGAGTACAAGTTTCCATTTAAAGGATTGTATTTTAACATATGTTCATCTGCATGCATATAGTCAGCCCCACCACTACCAGTCCAATGCGTATTGATGTTCCAACTTTGCCCTCCATTTGTAGATTTCCAAGTATTCACTCCACCAACAAATAAGATGTTTTCGTTAGTAGGCGAAACTGCAAAAGCTAAATCATACCATGCTTGTCCATCAGAATCAGAACCTGTTGAAGACCATCCTAAAAGATTAGGAGAATTTGATTCTTGTGTCCAAGTTGCACCCTCATTTATTGATTTGTATACTCCATAAAACCCATTGTTATTATCACCAAACATTGCATAAACAACTTGAGGATTGGCTGGAGTAACAGCTACACAAGCTCTTACAACATCATTTGTTGATGGCAAACCAAAACCAGCCTGAATCCAACTTACTCCATTGTCTGATGATTTATAAACTGAAGTACTTCCTTTTGATGCTCCATACACTATATTTGAGTTAGTAGTATGAAACTCAATATCAGTCATATTTATTCCAGGATAAGTGTGCACAAATGAAACTCCTGCATCCATTGAACGATAAATTCCGTTACTTGTAGCAACAATAATAGTTGTTGTATTTGAAGGGTCAATTAACACTCTATTTCCTTTGTAATATGAGGTTACATTAAAAGATAATCCTGTAGCTGAAAAAGTAAGTCCTCCATCTAATGATTTCATTAAACCATAAGAATAAGTATCCCCTCCATCTCTATCGCCAGTAATAATATAAATCTCATCAGGATTAGAAGGGTTAATTGCAATATCAGAGACACCTAGATTAGTTAGAAAATCAGTGGTGGTAGTCCATGTTTGCCCTCCATTATTCGATTTCCAAAAACCACCTGCTGGAGCACCCACATATATTTTATTGGCATCTGTAGGATGAAAAGCAATAGTATTTACTCTACCTATTCCTCTTTTAGTTCCATTGGATTGCAAAGGAACATCATCAGGCCCTACTTGAGTCCAAACATTTGGAGGTAACATTAAAAACTGATTGTTTGCTTGTACTAAGTTTTTATACTCCTGAGCTAAAATCTCAGGATGCTGTAATCCATCAGGAAAAACTCTTGGTTTTATAAAATTCTCCCATCTTTTAAACTGTTTCCAACCCTTTCCTTTTTCTATAGTTTTATTCTCCCAGAAATCTTCAAATTCTTTTTGAGTATCATAAAAATTTTCTGTTGGGTCTTGCATTTTATCTATCCAACTCTGAGAGAAAACAAAAGAAGGTATCAAAAGTAAAAGAAGTAACTTTTTCATTTTTAGGATTTATTTAATAACAACTATTTTTTCTACCGTACCATCACTATAAAGATAAAGCAAAGTAGTTTTATCTACCACCTCATCAACATTAATCTCTCTACCTAATAAATCAGTAATTTTTACTAACTCAGGTTTTATTGCATTTGAATTATTAATTGATGTTGTGCTACTAGAAACTTCATAAAGCATTAAATCATCAACTGCAGCTTCAATCAAACTTCCTCCATCAAGGTATTGACCCAAACGCAAACTATCAGAAGCAATAAACTTCAGTTGTACATTATTCGTTAAATTAACATAATCAGTGATACGGAAAGCAAATTTTCTCCAGCTAATATCCGAGCTTTTATTGTTCTCAACATAATGCCAATTTACTCCATCATCAGTAATAAGCACTTGCCACCAATCTGCACCAGGATTTGCGCCACTTGCAGGGCTATTTGTGTACCATCTGTAATAAGAAAAAGCAGGGTTAGTATATGAAGTTAAATCATAATAAGGAGATAGTAAAGTTGTATATCCTCCATCAACATCATTTGTTCCTAATCCATCATTTGTTGATGCTGCATTTCCAGTAAAAGCACATTGAAAACCACCTATAGTGTGCTGAGCATCAGTCTGGCAAATTGTTGAAGGATCAGAAGGGTCAGCAAACGAACCTATTGGAGAACCTATCTCCCACATTCCAGTAGTGGCATTATCATTAGGTGCACCTGTCTGCCAAAAACCAAAACTAAAGTCAAAATCTTCTTCTTCTGACAATTCATAACCTACCAGAATAAAGTAAGGTAAATTGGCATTATTAATTGGCGCTAAATTTGCAGCAACTGGTGTAACTCCTGATTCATTTCCATAATTATCAGTTAATGAAATGTAGTAAGCAACTACGGTTCCATTTGGTTGTGCAGGAATAGTTGTTGTAAATGAAGATGTACCACTCATTGGCATATTAGTCCAAGAGTTAGTATCATTCAATCTGTAATAACAATCAGCAGAGCCGAGAGCCCAAGGATAAGTAATCCCTACACTTGCACTGATATTAATCCCAGTATTTCCAGCTGCTACACTCACAGGGTTATGGGAGATAACTGCATTAGAAAGTAGTGTAATTCCGTGTAAAGCAAAAGCACTTACAATTGCAGCATCATTAGGAGTTCCATTTGTTAAATTAGCATCATTATCATCAGCATAAAGTACCTCAAGTAAAATATCAGTAAATATAGTTCCTTCTAATCCATCTGCACCATCTACTCCACTATCATAAGTATATTTAAATAAATCAAGCATCTGATTCATATCATTTAAATTAAGATAAGTATCCCAAAAAGCACCTGCAATAATCTCTCCATCAGCATGTACTTCACCTACTAAATCCTGAGGATAAACTTTTCTATCCTGGTCGTATCTCCTAACAGAAATAGTTGGATCAACTAAATCCCAACCTGCACCAAGTATTGGTGAATTGGTTAGTGATAATGCCCATATATCAGCAAAACCTTCATTCATAGCACCATTCCACATCCCACTTCCAGAATTGTATCTTCCAGAATTAATTGCATGTCCGTACTCATGATACACAACATCAGGTATTTTAGCGGTTGCATTACAACCTCCTCCTTCTGCATAAAAATTAATTGAACTTCCATCAAAGAAAGCATTGCAACTCCCAGACTCATCAATATTTGTTTCTAATGGACTATCAAGTCCTGTGAAAGTTGGGAAAATATTTTTTAGATGAGTATGCACTTCATTAACCGCCCAATAAGCAGTTCTCTCCTGTATAGTAGAGTTAGAGTTTGTAAAAAGTACGGAACCATTTGCAGTTAAATTCTGATAAATATCAGGAGTAACTCCATTCGTTTCAACATTAGCATAAAACCCTTCAAGTTTGTATCTAATTTGAGTTCCAATATTTGACGGAAGAACAACTTCACCATTATTATCAGTGTAATAATTGTTATTTGTATTCTGATCAATTGCTTTTAAATCAACAAACTTTTTATTAACAGCAGGATCATAAGGATTAGTAGTATAAACATCACCACTTACAGTGGAAGTTCCACTTGGTGGAGCCTCATACATCACTGAGTTTTTTCTCATTAAAAGCTCACCAGTATGAGCATCAACATAGCAAGTGTAATTAGCAGGTCCCTCCTTTATTTTGGTACTAAATTTAATTTCGTAAATTAATCTGTAATCATACTTTCGATAAGTAGGAATTGCTAAAACCTTTAAATCATCACTTACTACAACATTAGTGATATTATTAGTGATATTTGTTGTTGCAAAAGAAATAATATTTTGCTCAGAAATAGTAGGAATAATACTTAAATTGATGTCATTATAAACATCTAATCCGAATGCAATCAACTCATTGTTTTGAGAGAATTTTGCATATAAATTACTTCCAATAACTTCCAAGTTATTATAATACTGAACATAACTTTTATTAGTATGCTTGTCATTTTTTATTTCTGATTTTAATCTTAAATCATTTGGTAAACTAAAGTTATTAGTAGTTAAAAATGAGATTAAATCATTTGTATAAATTGGCTCACCAAATGCCCTATGAGGTAATTGATTTTCTTCATTAAAAATAACAAACCAACCAGGGTTATTGTAATTAAAATTTTGCCACAATTGAGTATTCCTTAATTGCTCTTGATATTGTTTATTAAGTTCAGATTTAACTTTCACATATCTTACTTCATATTCATCAGTATGATTGTGTTTTGTTGCAAATAATCCAATAGAAATTATTGAAACTAATAGGAGTGAAATTACTTTTTTCATTTAAATTTATTTTTGGTAAAAATAAGATTAATTCATGAGAGTATCAAAATTATTATCTTATGTTTTCAATATAATTTGTTGCATATCATACGCTAATTGAATGTTTTTAGGCAATTCTTTATTTACATCATCATGCAAGCCCATAAAATGAGATATATGGGTTAAAATTGCTTTTTTTGGTTTTAATTCTTGCAACAAATCAACAGCCTCATCAAGAGTTAAATGTGATATATGTTTATTTCTTCTAAGAGCATCTAAAACAATTAAATCTGCCCCTTTCATTTTTTCTTTTTCCTTTTCAGGAACCTCACTTACATCAGTTAAATAGACAAAATCATTTATTCTAAAACCGAATACTTGCAATTTATAATGCAATACATCTATAGGAATAATAGTTGTGTCATTAATATTAAAAGGTTTGTTTTCTATTAAGTTAATATTCACTTTAGGGATGCCTGGATAATGATTATCAGAAAATATATATGGAAACTCCATCTGCAAAGCATGCTCAGTAAATTTTGTGCAATATATTTGCATATCCTTTTTCCACTTATGATTAAAAGCACGAATATCATCCATCCCTGCAACATGATCTTTATGATGATGTGTAAATAAAACTGCATCAACATTTTGCACATTTTCTCTTAACATTTGCTGCCTAAAATCTGCACCTGTATCAATTACTATGGTTTGACCATCCACTTCTATCAATACAGAAGAACGCAACCTATTATCCTTTGGATTATTAGATTTACACACTTCACAATCACAGGCAATTACCGGAATTCCTTGTGAAGTTCCAGTACCCAATAAAGTTATCTTCATTTTATTTTTCATCTGTGGCCGTAAAATTATAGATAAATACGCTTTTGTTAAAGATTATCTGCATAAATTTGCCTCTTAATCTTTTAAGGAGCAAAAACATGACATCTAATGTAACTTTAACTGCAGGCCAAAAAGCATTACAAATTAATCTTGATGATTCCATTTATGGTTCATTTGTAGAGATTGGTGCTGGACAAGAGGTGGCTCGAAACTTCTTTAAGGTAGGATCAGCTTCTGGTACAATTGCAAAAACAATGTCAGCTTACGATAAAGATTTCTCTAATGCAATTTATGGTAAAGAAGCTAACGGAAGGTATGTTTCCAAACTGAGATTAGAGAAAATGTTAGATCACGAGTATCAACTATTAGACCAGAGATTAAATAGAGATAATTACAAAGACACTCGTTTTTTTATTTTTGCTGATACAGTTTCTACAATCAACTATTCTAAAACTTTAAAAGGACATGGTTGGATTGGCTTAAGATTTCAAAGAACTCCTGATGAAAAACCTTCTGACTTTATTTTGCATGTAAAACTGAATGATCAAGATGCAAAATTACAACAAGAAACAGTAGGAATTATTGGAACCAACTTGCTTCATGCTTGCTTTACTCAGAACGACCCTAAAATTATCTTAAAAAGTCTTTATGATAATTTAAGTAAAGATCAATTTGAGATAAATATGGTTGAAGTTGTGGGACCTGCATTTGAAAATATTGACAATAGATTATTGAGTTTAACACTAGTGAAAGAACGAATGACTAATGCCGTTATATTCACTCCTGATGGCGTTAACCAACAACCTTCAGATATACTTTATAGGAAAAATATCCTTACAATGAGAGGGAGTTTTAGGCCTGTTACTAAGGTTAATATTGACATGCTTGAAAAAGGGCTTGCTAGTTTTAAAGAAAATAGAAAAGTAAATGAAAAAGACATACAGATTCTTTTTGAAATCACTTTAAGTAATTTAAAAGCGGATGGAGAGGTTAATGAACAAGATTTTTTAGATAGAGTTGATATTCTTTGCTCATTAGGTTATACTGTAATGATTTCTAACTATAGAAAGTTTTATAAAATTATTGAATATTTATCTCAGTTTACTAAATCTAGGATGGGACTTATATTGGGAGTAGATAATTTAGTCGATATGTTTGAAGAGCAATATTACCGGAACTTAAATGGTGGAATTATGGAGGCATTTGGTATTATTTTTACTAGAGACATCAGGTTTTACCTCTACCCATACAAACCAACAGATAATACTGAATTGTTAAATAGCAATAATATTCCAATTCACCCAAGAGTTAAGGGTTTATACAACTATCTTCACAGCAATGGACGTATTGAAGATTTAAATTTTAACCCTGATGTTTTAGGAATATTCTCTAGGGAAATTCTAAAAAGAATTAGAGCTTGTGAAGTAGGAACTTGGGAAGATTCTGTGCCATATGGTGTAGCTGAAATAATTAAAGAAAAGAATCTATTTGATTCATCAACTTGCAATCTTTAATTAATAAAAAAAAAAAAAAAAATGAAGAGACTACTAATTGCATTTTTAATCATTCCAAGTTTATTACTTGCACAAGATAAACAAAAGGAAACAACTGAAAAAACAAAAGTTGATGCTTGGTCGGGAGCAACTAAAAAAAACAAAAATGAAGTAAAATTTACAGGCTATATATCTGGTAAAATTAAAGATACTGATAATAAAAAAGCATTAGAATATGCTACAGTAAGCTTAACTCATAAGAAAACTAATAAACTGATTGAGGGTACTATTACTGATAATAAAGGAAGGTTCCTTTTTGAGGAAATAAATGTTGGAGAATATATTATTGGAATCAGTTTTATTGGGTTTGAAAATAAACAAATTGAAGTAAAAACTTCAAAATCAAAACCAGACTTTAAAGACAATAACATTACACTAAATCAAAATTCAAAATTACTTGGTGAAATTAATATTGAAGAAAAAAAAGCAATTTATGAAACTAGAATTGATAAGATTATTTACAATGCAGAACATGATTTAAACGACTCAGAAAATGATGCCACTGATGTTTTAAGAAAAGCTCCTCTCCTGTCTGTTGATTTAGATGGTAATGTAAGTTTAAGAGGTAGTAAAAACATCAAGTTCTTAGTAAATGGAAAACAATCATCATTCTTTTCATCAGATGTAGCAACCGCTTTGCAGATGATTCCTGCTGATCAAATTAAAAGTGTTGAAGTAATTACTAGCCCTGGAGCAAAATATGATGGTGAAGGAGATGCAGGAATTGTAAATATTATTACTAAAAAAACAATTATTGACGGCTACCAAGCAACTACTAGTGGTTCTGTTGGAGATAAAGTTAATAGATTAAGTGCAAATTTAAAACTAGGAAAAGGCAGATTTGGGCTTTCTGCAAGAGGTGGCTCACATTTTAGTTGGCCAGGAAGAGTTGGAACAAATTCATATGAAAGATATGATTGGAGTGGTATTACGGACTCGGGAGATACTTTAGACTTAAATACCTTAAAGCAAACAGGTTCTTCAGAAAACTATTACAATGGATACAGAGGAAATATTAGTGCTTTTTATGATTTAAATGTATACAATTCTATCAATTCATCTTTTAGTTTTGGAGGGAGAACAATGCCTTTTATTGACAATACTGAAGTGATCTACAATACTGATACCACATTGAATTCTACTAATAAAACTGACAACACACTTAATATGGAGTGGACTACAGATTACACTAAAACTTTTGCTAACAATGAAGACAGAAAGTTAAGTTTTGCTTTTCAAGTTGGTGGAGATTTAAATGATGGAAATACTAAAATTGATGAAAGCGGTACTCTTACTTTTAATCAGAATGATGAGAAAACTATGGAGGAGACTTTTCAGGTTGACTATACTCATCCAATTGGAAAAAATAAATTAGAAATTGGCGCTAAAATCATCAATAGAGATAGAGAAATGGTATATTCCGATAGTTCAAATATTGGCTATTCTAATGCTGATATTTTTAATTACAACCAACTTGTACCATCATCTTATATCTCAACTGAAATTAATCTTCCATTTGGATTAGGGTTAAAAACTGGATTAAGATATGAGCAAACTAATGTTTCAGGAAATTGGAAAACTGATAAAACACCAAGATTTGATACCACTTACTACAATTTACTTCCAAACCTTGTCTTATCTAAATCATTTAGCCCAATGAGGTCAATAAAGTTTAGTTATAATAACAGGATAACGAGACCAGGTGTTAGACATATTAATCCGAACTCAAATAGTGTTGATAGTAGGAATGTAACAATTGGTAATCCTAACTTAAGCCCTACATTAACAGAACAATTTGAAATAGGAATAAATAGTTTCGGTAAAATCACGCAAGGTAGTTATCAAGTTTATTACAAACACTCAACTGATGTAATTGAAACATTCTTAGAAGTTAAAGATGATATTTCCACATCTACTTACAGAAATATTGGTGAAACAAAACAATATGGGGCTTCTTATTTTGGTTCAATACGATTGAATAAATTTACTTTTAGAGGCTCAGTAAATCTTTATCAATATATTGGTAGAGATGCAAGTTTAGGATTTAATGATTGGACAGATCCAGTAATACTTTACAGCTATCACATGGGTGGAAATGTTGATTTAGGCAACAATTGGAAGGCAGAAACATTTGGTTTTTTTCGTTCACCAACACAAACAATTCAAGGGAGTTCAACTACTTTTAGTATGATGAGTTTTGGGATAAAGAAAACATTCAAGAACAAAAGAGGTTCGCTAGGTCTTAGAGTTATTGAACCCTTCAAAAAGGATAAAGTATTTACAACAGATTTAGCTGGAGAAAACTTCTCACAAGTTTCAACTAGAAGTATTCCTTTCCGCTCATTTGGAATTAGTTTTAAATACACTTTTGGGAAACTAAACTTTAAATCTTCTAATAAGAAAACATCTATTAAAAATGATGATATAAAAGAAGAAAGTAGTGGGGAGTTTTAATCTTTAATTGGTCGGGGTAGCAGTACTAGATCCTACTAGAGATGACAACTCAAAAGGTCCCCGAATAGGTCCCTCGCTATTTTATGCATCAAAACTATATAGCAAATATATAAATTGATTCTCAATAATCTAGACTATTTTCGTAAATATGCTTTACTGCTAGAAACCTTAAAGACGGAATTCCT
>Ga0233426_10000349_pt1 | contig 50643 bp, 49 predicted proteins | sample SI_118_April2016_6_FD_179875 | JGI IMG/M metagenome (GOLD analysis project Ga0233426, IMG submission 179875) | Seawater microbial communities from Saanich Inlet, British Columbia, Canada - SI_118_April2016_10_MG | ecosystem: Environmental > Aquatic > Marine > Inlet | place: Canada: British... | reverse complement strand
AAGAAGTTAAATACAAATACCAATTGTACCAACCCACCAATAATAGCAAAGAAAGTAATGATTTCATTAATGTCCGATAAACCATCAAACATTGGGAAAGCACTATTGGTGTAGTATCTTCTTGGTAAACCAGCTAATCCTAAAAAGTGCATTGGGAAGAATACTCCATAAGCCGAAACAAAAGTTACCCAGAAATGTAAGTATCCTAATTTCTTGTTCATCATACGACCATACATTTTAGGGAACCAGTGGTAAACCCCAGAGAACATTCCGTAAATTGCAGAAAGACCCATTACAATATGGAAGTGACCAACCACAAAGTAAGTATCGTGTACGTTAATATCTAAAGCTGAATCTCCAAGAATTAACCCTGTCAATCCTCCTGTTAAGAAAGTAGATACAAAACCAATTGTAAACAACATTGCAGGAGTAAAACGGATACTTCCTTTCCATAAAGTAGCTAAGTAATTAAATACTTTTACTGCTGAAGGAATCGCAATTAATAAAGTAGTAAATGTAAATACTGACCCCAAGAACGGATCCATACCCGTAATAAACATATGATGTCCCCAAACGATAAATGAAAGGAATGCAATAGCTAACATTGCACCAACCATAGCTTTATATCCGAAAATTGGCTTACGTGTATTAATAGACATTACCTCAGAAACAATACCTAAAGAAGGTAATAAAATAATGTAAACCTCAGGATGACCTAAGAACCAAAATAAATGCTCAAATAATACTGGAGAACCTCCTGTATTATGTAAAGTTTCACCACCAATAATGATATCCGATAAGTAGAATGAAGTACCAAAACTTCTATCCATAATTAATAATAAAGCTGCTGAAAGTAATACTGGGAAAGATAATACACCCAAAATTGCAGTAATCAATATCGCCCACATTGTAAGTGGTAAACGAGACATTGACATTCCTTTTGTTCTTAAGTTAAGAATCGTAACAATATAGTTAAGCCCCCCTAAAAGAGAAGAAACAATAAATAAGGCAATAGCAACTAACCATAAATCTTGCCCTAAACCAGAACCTGGAATAGCTTGTGGCAATGCAGAAAGTGGTGGGTAAATTGTCCAACCTGCAGAAGCAGGACCCGTTTCAACAAAAAGTGAACATAATAATACAATAGTTGCTACAAAAAAGAACCAGTACGAAAGCATGTTCATAAAACCTGAAGCCATATCTCTTGCGCCAATCTGTAATGGAATAAGGAAGTTAGCGAATGTACCTGTAAGCCCAGCTGTAAGTACCCAGAATACTAAAATAGTACCATGCATAGTTACTAAAGATAAATACATATTAGGATCTAAAATTCCTCCTGGAGCCCATTTACTTCCTAAAAACCATTCTAATACTGCAAACGATTCTCCTGGGTTAGATAATTGTAAACGAAATAAAATAGACATTAACATCCCTATTATCCCCATAAGCATTCCTGTAATTAGGAACTGCTTAGCAATCATTTTATGATCTAAACTAAATACGTACTTTGAAATAAATGTTTCTTTGTGATGATCTGACATTCTATTTTGTTTTAAGAGTTAATGTATTTTCTACTGTTTTTTGTGAAGCCATCCAAGTGTCATACTCCTCTTGTGTTTCTACTACAAACTTCATTTGCATATTGTAATGTGCCGCTCCACAAATCTTATTACATAATAATACAAATTCGAAATCTTCACCTTCTTGTATTTTCATTTCAGCAGTTGTTTGTGTTGGCGTAAAAGCAAATTGTGTTATCATTCCTGGTACACAATTCATCTGTACACGGAAGTGAGGCAAGAAAGCAGAATGAATTACATCACGTGAACGCATTTTTAACAATACCGGTTTGTTCACTGCTATATGCACCTCTTTAATCACTACATCATCCTGTGCAAATTCATCTGTTAAGTCAACTCCTAACTGATTAGGACCTTTTACTAATTTGTAGTTAGAATACCCTAAAGTATTGTCTTCACCTGCATAACGAGCTGTCCAGTCGAACTGCTTAGCATATAATTCAATTACCTGTGAATCAGAAGTGTCAGCATCTGTAATTTGTTGCCAAGCACTTAATCCGTACAAAATAACTGCAGTAAGTACAATGGTTGGTACTACCGTCCAGATAACTTCTAATTTATTATTGTGTGGGTAAAAGAATGCAACAGGGTTATTCTTGTTTTTATTGTACTTATATCCGTACCAGAACAATAATGGTTGTGTGATAAAAAATACAAAGATGATAAGTAGCATTGTAAATTGCATTAAAGAATCAATTACTGCACCATGTACCGAGCTTGCCGGTGGTAGCATAAGCGGAATCCAGTTTACAAATTGCCAAACTACTGACCCTAAAAATAAAGTTCCTACAATTAAAAGGATTTTACCTTGAATGGCATTATCCTTATCGGTTACTTCATTTACATCCTGTTTTTTTAGTTCTGATAGTAATTCACTAACTCTAAGTACCTGTACTAAAGTAGCAACTAATAAGATTAAAACTAAAGCGATTAATATGTTCGTCATTTTTTTAAATTTTTCGGTCGCAAAAATAGAAAATACTAGCTATGAAAACTATGATTTTTAGCATAATTTTCAATTCTAAACATATTTATACTAATTCTATATTACAAAGAATGTAAAACCTACAGGAAAGAAAGGAGAGTTTTTACTGAAAATCTGCTGAATTCCACTCCGCAAAAGAAGTTGCCGTTTCGGACAAAACAACCTTGCATAGTTCAATATGATTTGGTAATTTGCTTTTAATATGGTTTGCAAAATCCATTACCAAGTTTTCTGAAGTGGGTTGATAAGGCAATAAAAACACTTTTTCAAAAGCTGATAAATCAAGATTAGCATGAGGAGAATTAGCATTTAGCACCAAAGAATGGTCGTACTTATCTACAATATTAGGTTTTACAATTTCCTTTAGCACCCCAAAATCCATGACCATACCATCTTTAGTGTGTCCATTTTCATTCTTCACATCCCCTTTTACAGTTACCCATAATCTATAAGAATGACCGTGAATATTTTTACACAAACCATCATAACCATGCAATGCATGAGCCATCTCAAACTTAAATTCTTTTGTTATTCTAATCATCTTTCTTTAAGTTTAAATTAACTCTTTTGTGGCTGTAGTACATCTTTTTACTATCGGTTCCTTTGCGCAACTTCTTTTGCTCTTCCAATGGTAAGTTTATTATTTCAATACACTCTACCGAACAACAATGTTCGTATTTTTCTTTACAATTATCACATTGCAAAAATAACAAATTACAATTTACATTTTTACAATTTACATGCGTATCAAAAGGTTCATTACATTGATGGCAATTAGAAATTACATCATCAGAAATACGCTCTCCCCTCCTTTCGTCAAACACAAAATTCTTCCCTTCAAAATTATTACTTAAACTTTCATCTTTATCCAACTGCCTTGCATAATCAATAATACCACCATGCAACTGATTTACATCATTAAAACCATGGTGCTTTAAATAAGCAGACGTTTTCTCACACCTAATCCCTCCAGTACAATACAGCAAAATCTGATCATCTTCTTTCCCTTTCAGCATTTCCTTTACTTCTGGCAATTCCTCTTTAAAGGTTTCTACATCTGGGCAAATAGCACCTTTAAATTTTCCTATTTCACTTTCGTAATGATTACGCATATCCACCACTGTTGCTCCTTTTTCTAAAGCTTCATTCCATGCTTTTGCATCCAGATGCGCGCCTACATTAGTTACATCATATTCATCAATTGGCAAACCATCTGCAACAATTTGCTTACGCACTTTTATTGTCAATTTAAAAAATGAATTTCCATCATCTTCCACCGCAATCTTAAACGGCATCTCAGTAAAAAGTGGATTTTCATGTACTAGTTTAACAAACTCCTCCCAATTTGGTTCTGGAACGCTTAACTGAGCATTTACTCCTTCATGTGCCAAATAAATTCTACCGAGAACCCCTAAATCATTCCAGGAATCATATAACTCATCTCTCAACTCAGCAGGAGAATCAATAATTACATACCTATAAAAAGAAACTGTTTTTCTTTTAAAACCTTCTTGCTCCAATAATTTTAAGCCTTGTTCCTTGCTTAATTTATTAAACATATTTTTTTTACCAGTATTCGGATCCATAATTTATGTGTCTTAATATGCGGCAAAGATACAAAATCCTCTATTTGTATTGTAATTATAATTAATAGGCTGAAAATAATGTTTAATGCTATATTTGTGCCAAATATTTATAAATGACAGAAAGGATATTAATAATAGGTTCGTCAGGTCAAATTGGCACTGAATTGGTGATGGAATTAAGGAAAATGTATGGAAATGACAATGTGATTGCTTCCGACATCCGTCCTTCTTGTGAGGAAGTAATGAACTCAGGACCGTTTGAGACATTAGACATTATGGACGAACAACTTTTGAGAGATATTGTAATAAAATACAAAGTAACACAAGTCTATTTATTAGCTGCACTGCTTTCAGCAACTGCTGAGCAAAATATAGAATTAGGATGGAAACTAAATATGAGGTCGCATTCTCATGTATTGGATTTAGCAAAAGACGGCCTCATTAAAAAGATTTTTTGGCCATCTTCTATTGCGGTTTTCGGGCCTACAACTCCAATGGAAAATACGCCACAATACACGGTAATGGAACCCAACACGGTTTACGGAATTACCAAACAAGCAGGCGAAAGATGGAACGAATACTACTTTAATAAATTTGGGATAGATGTAAGAAGTATCCGTTATCCAGGACTGATTGGTTGGAAAGCAGCACCCGGAGGAGGAACAACCGACTATGCAGTGGATATTTTTCACCAAGCTATTCAGCATGGGAAATATGAAAGTTTCTTATCAGAAAATACTGGGTTACCAATGATGTATATGCCAGATGCAATAAGGGCAACTATCGAGTTAATGGAAGCGCCTGCTGAGCAAGTAAAAATCCGTTCTTCTTATAATTTAGCAGGTGTAAGTTTTACACCCAAACAAATTGCAGCAGAGGTTTCAAAGCATATTCCTAATTTTGAAATGACTTATAATCCTGATTTCAGGCAAGCGATTGCTGACTCTTGGCCATCATCCATTGATGATAGTTACGCCAAAAAAGATTGGGGCTGGGAATTGAAATATGATTTAGAAAAAATGACTTCAGACATGATGGAGAACCTGAAGAAACAATATAAAATTACAGCATAATGAGTAGAGAAATTCAAATATATAATACACTTACACGAAAGAAGGAAATATTTAAACCAATTGTAGAAAATCATGTAGGAATGTATGTTTGCGGACCTACAGTTTATGGCGACCCACACCTAGGGCATGCTCGCCCAGGAATTACTTTTGATGTTGTATTTCGTTATCTGAAACACTCAGACTATAAAGTAAGATATGTAAGAAATATTACTGATGCAGGACACCTTGAAAATGATGCAGATGAAGGGGAAGATAAAATTGCTAAAAAAGCAAGACTTGAACAACTAGAGCCTATGGAAATTGTTCAGTTTTACACCATAAGTTACCACAAAGCAATGGATGCGCTAAACTGTTTACCTCCATCAATCGAGCCAAGAGCAACTGGCCATATTATTGAGCAAATTGAAATGGTAGAAAAAATCCTGAAAAATGGATTTGCTTATGAAGTAAATGGATCAGTATATTTAGATGTAAATAAGTACAATGAAAAGTATCCTTACGGAACTTTATCAGGTAGAAATATAGAAGATACATTAGAAGGAACACGAACCTTAGACGGACAATCAGAAAAGAAAAGTGCTGTTGATTTTGCAATTTGGAAAAATGCAAGTCCTGAACATATTATGAGGTGGACTTCCCCTTGGGGAGAAGGTTTCCCTGGTTGGCACATGGAATGTTCGGCAATGAGTGAGAAATATTTAGGGAAGAATTTTGATATTCACGGAGGAGGAATGGACTTGGTTTTCCCACACCATGAAGCAGAAATTGCACAAAGTAACGCTTGTAACAATTGCAATCCAGTGAACTATTGGATGCACAATAACATGATTACAATAGATGGGAAAAAGATGGGGAAATCCCTTGGAAACTTCATCAATCTGGAAGAATTTTTTGATGGTTCTCATCCTAAATTGGAAAGAGCATATACGCCAATGACTATTCGTTTTTTCATTTTGCAAGCCCAATACAGAAGTACAGTCGACTTTAGCAATGAAGCATTACAAGCAGCCGAGAAAGGATTTACAAAACTGATGAATGCCATGGAAACTTTAGGGCAACTTTCAGCATCCGACACTTCTACTTATGATGTAAATGCTTTGGAAGAAAAGTGCTACACAGCAATGGATGATGACTTTAATACTCCTATCTTAATTGCTCATTTATTTGATGGCGTTAGAATCATCAACTCAGTAAAAGATGGAAAAGAAAGTTTAAATGCAACTGATTTAGAAAAACTGAAAACAATATTCAACTCTTTTGTTACGGATATTTTAGGATTAATTTCTCCGAAAGAAAGTAGTGGAAACGATCTAACCAATGAAGTAATGGAATTGGTTTTACAACTTAGAGGGAATGCTAAAAAGAGTAAAGATTTTGGAACTGCCGATTTGATTAGAGATGAGTTGGACAAAGTAGGAATTCAAATAAAAGATGGTAGAGAAGGAAGTAGTTGGGAAGTAAAAAATTAAAAAAAATGAGAAATTCTAAATATCTTATTTTAATTGTTTTTGCTGTTTTTATACAAGCATGTACTTCAGAACCTCAGCAAAAAACAAAACCTGTAACAAAGCCAAAAGTAAAAATTGAAGTCCCTACTTTTAATGCAGATTCGGCGTATGTTTTTGTAGAAAAACAAGTGAGTTTCGGTCCAAGAGTTATCTCATCAAAAGCATGGAAAAATTGTGCTATTTGGTTAGAACAAAAGTTCAAAACCTACACCCCAAATGTAATTATACAAGAAGCCCAAATCACAACTTATGATGGCAAGAATCATACCCTAAAAAATATCATTGCAAGTTTCTCTCCTGAGAAAAACAATAGAATTGCCCTATTTGCTCATTGGGACAGCAGACACATTGCCGACCATGATACTGAAAACCAAAACAGCCCAATACTTGGCGCAAATGATGGAGGAAGTGGAGTTGGTGTTCTACTTGAAATGGCAAGGCAGTTCAGTATAAAACAACCGAATATTGGGCTAGATATTATCCTGTTTGATGCAGAAGATTATGGGCAACCTGAAGATTCTAAATTCCCAGTTATGCAAGATTCTTGGTGCTTGGGTTCACAATATTGGAGTAATAATCCGCATACCCCAAACTACTTTGCTCGTTATGGAATTTTGTTGGATATGGTTGGTGCTAAAGATGCTACTTTCAGGCATGAATATATATCAAGATATTTCGGGTCAAACATCTTACAAAAAGTTTGGCGCAAGGCAAGTCGCTTAGGATTTGGTAATCATTTTGTATTTGAAAATGCCAATCAAATACTGGACGACCATTATTATGTAAATACAATTACGGGCATCCCAACAATTGATATTATTGAGTACGACCCATCCACAGAAAGCAACTTCAATCAGCACTGGCATACCCACAAGGACGATATGGATAACATAGATAAAAACACCTTAAATGCTGTGGGGCAAACTTTGTTAGGGGTGATTTATAACGAATAACTAATATTTCAAATGAAAAAACTAATCCTATTATTACTCTGTATACCATTGCTTGGCTGGTCGCATGGCGTTTCACAATCCATAATTGATGCTATGGCTGATGCCTCATTAATGGACTTTATTTATTTTGGTGCAGAACATATGGTTACAGGATACGACCATATTTTATTCTTAATTGGAGTGGTATTTTTCCTTAGCAACTATACTGACATTTTCAAATTCATAACCGCCTTTACTATTGCGCATTGTATCACGCTTGTTTTTGCTACTTTCTATGGAATTACAGCAAATGCGTATTTAATTGATGCCGTAATTGCCTTTAGTGTTATCTATAAAGGATTTGAAAATCTGGATGGATTCAAAAAGTGGTTTTCTATTAACGCTCCCAATTTAATCCTAATGGTTTTTATATTTGGTCTGATTCATGGATTTGGCTTATCCACAAAACTACAAGAAGTAGCAGTTGCATCAGGAATTAATTTATCCTTAGCACAAATATTATGTTTTAATGTAGGGGTAGAATTTGGGCAGATAGCCGTATTAATAATCCTTTTCCCACTGCTTTCATTACTTAGAGGAAAGTCCTTTGATAGCATATCAAAAATTGCAAATGGACTATTAGTTGTAGCGGGTATTGTTTTATTGGCCTATCAACTGAATGGCTATTTTACTGATGATATACATCATCATCAACACGAAAAGAAGATTGAAGTAGAAACTAAGGAACACGAACATTCCCATGGTGATGGGAAACCTCATAGTCATTAAGATAAAAAAACCTTAAACACTGTGATACAAACTTTTTTGGAGGTTATTTAGAATAAATTTTCTACTGACACTACTTATAAGGACTTAGTTTTTTTTTCAATGTAACCAAAATCTTGATCTTTAAACAAGAAATTTCTATCAAGAGTTGACCCCATTGATTTAACTTCATTAACCCATTTTGGTTCACTATTTGTATTTGCCTTTGTATTTTCATAGACATTAAAGAATTTGAAAAGTTCAATATCTTCCTTATGTACAAGTTTATTCTTGAGCTTATCGAGATTAACATATTTATGTATGTAAGGAATCATAAATTTGTAGGTACGTGTATTTTTCTCAAAAAATTCATTGTCATAATCTGTCAATTTTTTTTTCTTAACAAATTTTCTAAAGCCTATATAAAGTTTATCGCATTTTTTCATGCATCAAATCTATTAAGTTTAGTTTTAGTGTAAACACTTTCTTTTTTAAAGAAGTTAACTTGTTTATAACTAAATTAATAATAATTAATACTTTAAAAGTCATTTTTACTATTTTTAACAAATGAGTTTAAAGATTGTTAGATACAGGAATTATGGGAAAAGGTTGTGGAGTGATCCTAATTTTGTTGATCCACTTACCGGTAAGAGAGACGAATGTACAAATGATTTCTATTTTTCTTTTTTTGAACTAAATAATGGAAAAGTTATCTCAGTTATGTTTGTAGAAAATTTAAGAAGTAATAAGCTAACCAGTACTCAATTTGATTGTCATTACACTGAAGATTAAAGTTTTAAAGAAGATTTTACACCTTGGTGGAATAGACAACCATCTGGTATTGATGATAATCAGGAATACCCAAATAAAGAGGAAGAAGCATTAGTAGAAAAGTTTTTTAGAAAGCATATAGAGAAAACACGTGAGGCTGCAACTGAAATTATATATCTTTGAAATCTAATATAAACTTACTCCCTAATCGTTCTTAAATAAAGGTTTTCTACTTTGTCCCTTGCCCATTGGGTTTTTCTTAAAAACTTAAGGCTCGATTTTATTGAAGGGTTACTATTGAAACAATTGATTTTTATTTCATAGCCCAAATCCTCCCAACCGTACTCATCTACTAAATATTCAAGAATATCAATTAACCTTATTCCGTGTAAAGGGTTATTGGGTTGAGTATTATCAGAATTTGTTTTATCAGTCATAAAAATTACCTTCTATTATTTCGGTTATTATTACCTCCAGCAGCATTTCTCTTCTTCTTTCTATTGGCAAAAAACTCTTGCTTCTTTCTGTTTTTTTCCTTTTCAGCTTCTTTTTTTTCCTTAGGATTCATAGGTTTATCCGTTTGTGGAAAAGGATGCCCTTTTACTTCCGTAATTTTCTGCTTTATTAATTTCTCAATATCTCTAGCAAATACATTTTCTTCTGGCTCACTGATTGAAATTGAAACCCCATCCTCTCCTGCTCTACCACATCTACCTATCCTGTGCACATAAGTTTCTGGCTCATTCGGGATGTCATAGTTCAACACATAAGTTAATTTATCAATATCAATCCCTCTTGCTGCAATATCAGTAGCTACTAAAACTCGTATGTCATAGTTTTTGAAAGACTGAAGAGCTTTTTGTCTTTGAGGTTGTGATTTATCCCCATGGATTGCAGCTGCCTTAATATTTTGTGTCGATAACTTTTTTACAATTCTATCAGCTCCCCTTTTAGTTCTAGAAAAAATTAGGATTTGCTCTATTTTTTTATCTTTTAATATATGCAGTAACAAATCATTTTTATCATGTTTGTTTGTGTAATAAATTGACTGCTGAATAGTTTCGGCAGTAGTAGAAGTTTGGTGAACTGCTACCTTTTTTGGGTTACGCAAGATAGTATTCGAAAGCGTAAGTATATTGTTCGGCATAGTAGCTGAAAAGAAAAGGGATTGTCTTTGTTTTGGTAACTTTTCCAATAACTTTTTAATGTCATTAATAAAGCCCATGTCCAACATTCTATCAGCCTCATCCAATACAAAATAGCCTACATCTTTTAAGGAGATATATCCTTGCCCCATAAGATCCAACAATCTACCAGGAGTTGCTACTAACACATCTACACCTTCTTGTAATCTTTTAACTTGCTTCATCTGTTTTACGCCACCAAAAATTACAGTGTTTTTTATGTCATTGTATTTTGAATAATCCGTAAAATTTTCTGCAATCTGTATCGCTAATTCTCTAGTTGGCGTAACGATTAGCGCTCTTATTTTTGTTTTCCCACTATTATTGCTTCTTTCATTTATCAAATGATGCAAAATAGGCAATGCAAAAGCAGCAGTTTTTCCTGTTCCTGTTTGGGCAGTACCAAGCACATCATTATTCTTTAGGATTAATGGAATTGCTTGTTCTTGAATTGCAGTTGGGTTTATATAGTTTTGATCCGCTACCGCTTTTAATAAAGTAGGGTCTAAGTTTAAATCTTCAAATTTCATAGGGGAATTCCTTTTGTGGAATTATTTTTTGCAAAGTTAGGATAATAGATTGGATAATGGAGGAAAGAAGTGATTACTCCCCGCAACCTTGTATATAGAGGATTTCAAACGCTTGAACTGTAAGGATGTTATCATTCAAATTACCTGTCATTTCGCACTCCATAGGAAAGTATTCCATCTCACAAACGGATAAGTATAATTCTACTAATTCCTCCATATTCTCATTTGGGAAAGTTAAATCATACTCTTCTAATGTTTCTTCATCTTTAAAGATGTGTTGCCCTTCACCATATACCCACCAACCGGTAAAAGCTTTATGTGATACAACTAAGCCGGGATGTCTGTATAATGATGGTTCCTCCACAACTTCTTTTGGAGTAACACAAGAGGAAAGGATAAGTAAAACAATAAAAATCCAAATTTTGTCATGTTGAGCCTTAGCCGAATTGTAGTTTAATCGGCAAAGCCAAACATCTCTAAAACCGAGATACTTCATTACATTCAGTATGACAGATGTTTCTATTTTATTTTCTCTATTCATTCTCTATTTTTTAAACCATCAACTACAAACCAATAACTATCTCCTATTTATAAAAATTCATTTCATCTGTATATTTCCAGGCTTTTTCTGTCATCAAATAAGAAATATCCATCCCTTCTTTAATAGAGTTTCTAATAAAAGAAGCTGATATTTCCATTTGTGGAACACCCTCAATCAAGTGAATGTTTTTATGTGAACCTTCCACTTCATAACCATGTCTTGGGTATACATAAACAGAATAATCTGCTAAAATCTGCTCATAATTCTTCCACTTATGAAAGTTCTGTAAATTATCAGCTCCCATAATTATGGCATACTCATTTTCAGGATGTTTTTCTTTTAAGCGTACTAAAGTATCAATAGTATAAGAAGGTTGTGGCATACTAAATTCAACATCCGAAACGGATAATTTAGGATTATCCTCCACCTCTGCTCTTATAATTTGTAATCTATGATTTTGATCTAATAATGTCTTTTTTTGTTTTAATGGATTTTGTGGGGATACCACAAATAATACCTTTTCTAAATCAGAAAATTCTGCCAAATAAGAAGCTATAATTTTATGCCCCACATGCATAGGGTTAAAACTTCCGAAAAATAGACCAATCTTCATGTTTATGATTTTATAAAATTCGTGATTACTTCCATTGTTTCTTCACAAGCAACTTCAAGGTCATCATTTAAAATTACTGTATCAAAAGCCTGATTTTGCGCTATTTCTTCTTCTGCTTTATCCAACCTTTTTTGTAAACTTTCATCTGATTCCGATCCTCTTCCTATTAATCGTTCTGCCAAAACCTCAAGGGATGGAGGCATGATGAAAAGTGACAAGCACTCCTTAGGATATTGCTTTTTTATATTCAAACCGCCTACTACATCAACATCAAAAATTACGGTTTTTCCTTCACTCCAAATTCTTTCAATCTCTGATTTTAAAGTACCGTAATACTGATTTTCATACACCTGCTCCCATTCTAGGAACGCATCTTCTTTTATTTTATTTTGAAACCCTTCTATTCCTAAGAAATGATAATCTTTTCCATCAGTTTCATTTTCTCTTTTTTCACGGCTACAAGCGGAAACTGAAAAAGAAAGTTCATCCATACTTTTAAGTAAATGATGAACAATAGAAGTCTTCCCTGCCCCTGATGGTGCTGATATAACAATTAATTTTCCCACTTACAGAATATTTAAAAGTTGTTCTTTAATCTTCTCTAACTCATCTTTCATTTGCACTACAATTTTTTGCATTCCTGCATCTGATGATTTTGACCCAATTGTATTTATTTCTCTACCTATTTCTTGCCCTATGAATCCTAACTTTTTTCCATTTGGAGAGTCTGTTGCCATAGTTTCAATAAAATAATTCAAGTGAGCATCTAGTCTTACCTGCTCCTCTGTTATATCCTGTTTTTCTAAGTAATAAATTAGCTCTTGCTCAAACCTGTTTTCATCAATATTCTTAGTATCAATTTCAGCTAGTTTATCAGCTAAACTTTGTTTTACCTTTATAATTCTTGCCTTTGCAAAAGGGGCAACCTCAACTAATAAAGTAGCTAGTTTATTAATCCTTGCAGTAATGTCTGCTTCTAATTTTTTTCCTTCATCCATTCTGAATTGTAGGATGTTTGAAATAGCAGTATCCACTCCTTTGGCTATTTCATCCCACTCATTATCATCTGCTTTTTCCTCTCCTTTCACCAATACTTCTGGCATTTTCAAAAGGCTAGGCATTATCTCCTTAGCATTTATATTTAAATCGTTTGTTATCCCTTCAATCTGAGAAAAATACTCTTTTATCAATTCAGTATTTAAGGTATACTTTGCATTGGATTCTGAGGATTCTCTCCAAATAGACAATTCAATTTTACCTCTTTGTAATTTTTCAGAAAGCAATTTTCTAAGCCCTATTTCTTTATCTCTATAAATAGAGGACATCTTTACATTGGCATCTATCTGTTTAGAATTTAGCGACCTTACTTCAATAGTAAAGTTAGCATTTGTTAGATTTAATTCGGCTTTTCCATAGCCCGTCATTGATTGAATCATCAGAAAATATTTTTTGCAAATTTATGAAAGTTTATTCTTCCTGTCCTTTAAAGGACGAACACTTACCAAATACACCCCAATAAAGATGATTATTGCCGATACAATTTTCATTTCATCTAAAGCGTCAGCACCCCTGAATATAGCAAAAAGGGTAGCCAACACAGGTTGCAAATAAATATAAATACTTACTGTGGAAGGGTTAAGTAACTTTAATGCAGAGGAGTTAAGCAGGTAAGCAATTACAGTAGTACAGACCACAACAAACAGTACCTCCCAAATAATTAGGTTCGGAAAACTAAGCCAATCAACAGCCATTAGTTCAGTATAGCCAAAGGGCAACACATACAGTAATCCAAAACCAAATACATAAAACATAACCGTTATCGGATGATATTTCTGCATCAATGGCTTCACCAGTACAAGATACAAACCATAACTTGCTGCATTAATAAATACAAACATATTCCCCAACATATAGTCGGAATTTCCACTTACATCCCCTCCATTTAGGATTAAAGTACTAGCACCCACCAAACCCAATACTATTCCAATTCCTTTTCTGATATTTATTTTTTCAAACAGAATAAGGGCTGACATAATGATGACCAATACAGGATTAATCGTCATAATAATTGCTGCATTAATTGGGGTGGTTAAGTTCAGCCCTTCAAAAAATAACAACTGATTAATGGCAACTCCAAAAACGCCACATATCGCCAAGCGGAGGATATCTTTCTTTTCTACCTTTTCATTCACAAACAAAAAATAGAAGATTGAAAATAAAGTAACTGCCCCAGTAACCCTCAACAGTATAAATCCTGAAGGCTGAATAAAATCAGGCATCACATCCTTAGCAAAAGTATAGTTGATAGCATAAATTAAATTGGCTACAAACAATGATATATGGGCTAATACTATTTTATTCAAGGGATTAATTTTTAGCAAAAGTAAAATTAATTACTCCAACTTTTAATACTTTTGCTGAAAGTAAATAATATCAAAAATAAGAAGAATGAAATTCGGAACTAAAACTATACATGCAGGACAAGAGGCTGACCCAACAACTGGTGCAGTAATGACGCCAATCTACCAAACCTCAACTTATATACAAGCCTCTCCTGGCGACCATAGAGGATATGAATATTCCCGTACTGGTAACCCAACAAGAAGCGCTTTGGAAAAAAACTTGGCGGCTTTGGAAAACGGTACGCATGGTTTATGTTTTGGTAGCGGATTAGCAGCAATTGATGCAATCATAAAGTTACTATCCCCTGGTGATGAAGTAATTTCAACTAACGATTTATATGGAGGTACTTACCGTATCTTCACTAAGATATTCGAATTCTATGGTATCAAGTTTCACTTTGTAGGTATGGATAATGCTGATAAAGTTGAATCCTACATCAATGAGAATACTAAAATGATTTGGGCAGAAACACCAACCAACCCAATGCTAAACATTATTGATATTGAAAGTTTAGGCGCTATCTCAAAAAAGCACAACCTTATTTTTGTGGTGGATAACACCTTTGCTACTCCTTACTTACAAAGACCTTTGGATCAAGGGGCTGATATCGTAATGCACTCGCTTACCAAATACATGGGAGGTCATTCTGATGTAGTAATGGGAGCAGCAATCTGTAAAGATGATGCTTTAGCAGAAAGATTATATTTCATACAAAACTCTTGTGGTGCCGTACCTGGTCCTATGGATTCTTTTTTAGTACTAAGAGGAATAAAAACCTTACACCTTAGGATGCAAAGACATTGCGAAAACGGGAAAGTAATTGCAAACTTCTTAAAATCTCATCCGAAAGTTGGTGAGGTTTACTGGCCAGGATTTGAATCACACCCCAACCATGAAATTGCTAAAAAACAAATGGATGACTTTGGAGGAATGGTTTCTTTCAACTTAAAAGGAAACAAACTAAAAGATGCAATCACAGTAGTTTCCAATACACATTACTTCACTTTAGCAGAAAGTTTAGGAGGGGTAGAATCATTAATCGGACACCCTGCAAGCATGACCCATGCTGCAATTCCAAAAGACGAAAGAGAAAAAACGGGTGTTGTTAATTCTTTAATTCGCTTATCAGTTGGAGTGGAAGATATTGAGGACTTAGTGGCTGACCTAGAAAGCGCACTTAACAAACTATAAGTGCAAAAAGTTGCACTCATAACGGGTACAGGTAGTGGTATAGGTAAAGCCTTTGCTGAATTATTACTTAGTAAGAACTATATAGTATATGGCTATTCAAGAACAAACTATATACAACACGCTAATTTTATTTTTACTGCAATTGATTTAAGTAATCTGGAAAGCGTGAAAGAACTGCAATTTCCAAAGTGTAAATCAGAGGACATACTATTAGTTAATAATGCCGCTACCATTGGGGAAGCTATGCCCTTGCACCTTAAAAAGGATGCAACTATTATTAATGACTACAACCTTAATATTATTGCTCCTACTCTATTATGTAGTAAGTTTATGAATAGCTATGCTGATACTCAAAAGTTAATTATCAATATTGGTTCAGGTGCAGCTAATAATGCAATAGCCTCTTGGAACACATATTGCCCTACCAAATCCGCACTAGATATGCTAACCAGGGTAATTGCTGCTGAAAAGCATGAAAAACTGAACATCTACTCGGTACACCCAGGGGTAGTGGATACTAATATGCAAGAAAAAATAAGAGCTTCAGATGCTAAATTATTTCCACTTTTAGACAAATTTACAGCCTACCACAACAATAATGAGCTAGAAACAACCACAATTACTGCCCAAAAGCTCCTTTATATTATACAAAATTTTAGCGAATTCACCAAAAATATACTCTCAATTCGTGATGTTAATCTAAATTAGGGTTTTTTCATCACTTATCACTCTATTTATAACTTACCGCACTGATTACAAGCAGATTACACTTGCCTGTAATTCTTAACAAAATGATGTTTAAAAGCCCATTCAATTTAATCAGTTGAGTAGCAGTATATTACATTTAACTAGCTGGTTTTCTATCAGTTAGAAAACATGATGTTTATCCAGAATCAGAAAAATGAAAAACTCGCATTTAAAAGATTTTTAAGCCAACTTTTTAGTTTCAAGCAAATTATGTCCTAAGTTTGGCATCAGTATTAACTAAATTATTTTTTATTATGGACAATGTATTTAAGTATTTCAATGGCTTTTTTAAAGGCCTAACAGGTTTAATCATGACAGTTTTAGGACTAGGTGTAGCAGTAGAAATCCTTTTTGGAGGAGGAGCTATGTTTGGGATGACTGTGATTGAGAATGTGATGGCAGTTATTAACGGACTAGGAGGAGCTGGGTTCGGAGGTTTGATCGCATTATTAGTTTTATTCTCGCTATTAACTAGCAAATAAGATTAACGAGATGTATTAATAAAATAGCCCTACTTATTTAAGTGGGGCTATTTTATATTAAAAGCTTATATTTGACCACATCAAACACATAAGATGAAAAAACTAATTAGCAAAATAACAGAAGGCATTACAGATATAACAGCAACTGCTCTTACATTTCTTTGTTTAGGAGTAGTTGTACAACTACTTCTTGGTGAAAAATTATTAGGGTGGGATCCTGTGGGAAACATACAAGATGCAGGAAGTTCCTTTATTGGAGTAATCGCACTTGTAGTACTCTATTTATTATTTATCAATAAGAAATCTGAATAAATTAGTGCGCCTCCAACCAGTTTAAGCCTTCACCAATATCAACCGTAAGCGGAACTGATAAGGCAACTGCTTGCTCCATTTTTTCCTTTACAAGCGATTTTAATTCTTCTGATTCACTTTTGTGCATATCAAAAACTAGTTCATCATGCACTTGCAAAAGCATTTTGGATTGCATACCTCTTTTATCCATTTCAGCTTGCACATCTATCATTGCTTTTTTTACAATATCAGCTGCTGATCCTTGTATAGGTGCATTAATTGCATTTCGTTCTGCCACAGCACGCATCACAGCATTACGGGAATTAATATCGTTTAAATACCTTCTTCTTCCCATTACAGTTTCAACATATTCTTTTTCTCGTGCCTGCTCAATTGACCAATCCATGTACTCCTTCACCTTTGGAAACTCTTCAAAATAATTATCAATAATCTCTTTTGCTTCAGTTCTACTTACTCCAATGTTTTGCGATAGTCCAAAAGCTGAAATTCCATAAATAATTCCAAAATTAACGGCCTTAGCTTTGGAACGCATTTCTCTATCTACTTCCTCAACAGGTACTTTATACACTTTAGCTGCTGTAGCCGAATGAATGTCAACGCCATTATTAAAGGCAGTAAGCATACCCTCATCTTTACTTAAGGAGGCCATAATTCTTAGTTCAATCTGAGAATAATCAGCCGCCATTAAAGTGTAATTTTCATCTCTAGGAATAAATGCCTCACGCACTTTCATTCCTCTTTTAGTTCGGATTGGAATGTTCTGTAAATTAGGATTTACTGAGGACAAACGACCTGTTGCGGCAACCGATTGATTAAATGTGGTATGTATCCTTTCAGTTGTTAAATTCACTAATTCAGGCAAAGCATCAACATAAGTAGATAGTAATTTTTTTACGGCTCTAAAATTTAAAATCTCCTCAATTATTGGGTGACTATCCTTTAACTTTAATAATGTTTCTTCAGAAGTAGAAAATTGCCCAGACTTTGTTTTTTTAGGTTTTTTACTAAGTTCCATCTTTGTAAATAAAATTTCACCCATTTGCTTTGGTGATGCAATGTTAAATTCTTCACTTGCAAAGTCATGAATTTTTTTTGTTTGAAGTTCCAGCTCATTTGTAAGTTCAACACTATACTTATTTAGCATTTCAACATCCAATGCAATACCTTCATTTTCAATTTTTGCCAAAACAACAGTCAAGGGAATTTCAATAGTTTGGAATAAATCCAAAATACCAACCTCCTTCATTTCATTTTCAAAAATAGATGATAGGTTAAAAATTACAGATGATTGATCAGCTGAAAAAGCAGTAATAGATTCTGGATCTAATACTGAAAAGAGAACTTTGGATTTTCCTTTCCCAACAACTGATTGCTCCTCAATCATGATTTTATTCAGGTAATTATCTGAAAGAATATCTAAGGAATGTCGCATATCAGGATGCAATAAATAATGTGCAATCTCAACATCAAACAAAGTACCTAAAACCTCAATTTCTTCCCTTGACAGCACTTTAATTGCAAATTTTAAATCATACCCAATTTTATTAATTTTTTCATTCTCAAAAAGAGATTTTACCAATTCCTTAGTGTCTTTATTAAAAGGGATATAAAATCCATTATCATCTGTATAGCTTAAAGAAAATCCAACAATTTTAGTTGTTAAAGCTTCTTTAGTATCTGTAATAATTTGAAAAGAAAACTGTCCTTTATTTTCAATTTCTAATTGTAACTGGCTTAATTTATTAGGCTCAGTTATCAACTCAAAATTAGTTTTTTCAATTTTAGCAGGGGAAGATGTTGGCTGAGAAAACAAATCAAATTGAGCTGTAGGCTCTACTGTTTCAGGTAATTTTTCTGGCACCTTTTTCTCAAGCTTTTCAATTGGCTTATTTTGGGTGGTATTGTTACCAAGTATTCTTGGTAAAATAGTTTTGAACTCTAATTCTTCAAACAAAGAAATTATCTTTTCTTCATTTTTTGGTTCCATTTGCATAGCTTCTGCATCAAATTCAATTGGCACATCAGTAATAATAGTCGCCAACTGTTTACACAACAAACCAATCTCTTCTGACTCCTCCACCTTCTCTTTCATTTTTCCTTTTAACTCATGAGAATTAGCAAAAAGACCCTCCATTGAACCATACAGTTTTAAAAACTTTTGAGCAGTCTTCTTTCCTATTCCAGTAATTCCAGGAATATTATCAGCTGCATCTCCCATCATTCCTAAGTAATCAATCACTTGGTCAATTCTTTGAATGTCAAATTTTTCTAACACTTCAGGTATTCCCCAAATTGCAGTAGGTTGCCATTTATTTCCTGGGCGATACATAAATATATTCTCAGAAACTAACTGAGCAAAATCTTTATCGGAAGTCATCATGTAGGTTTGGAACCCTTCTTGTTCTGCCTTTTTTGCAAGCGTACCAATTACATCATCTGCCTCATATCCATCCATATATAATTTTGGAATATTAAAGGCTTCTAATAAAGTGTCAATATAAGGGAGAGCATCACGCAAGCCGTCAGGCATTGCCTCTCGGTGTGCCTTGTATTCAGGATAATCAATATGCCTTTGCGTTGGTTTTTTTCTATCAAAAACAACTGCAATATGGCTAGGTTTTTCTTTTTTGATTACCTCATTTAATGTATTTACAAAACCAAATACTGCTGAGGTGTCTAATCCTTTTGAATTAATTCGTGGGTTCTTAGCAAATGCAAAATACGCTCTGTATATCAAGGCAAATGCATCTAAAAGGAAGAGTTTTTTTTCTGATTTCATCTTTCGTAAAAATACAATTTATTGCGTTATTTAATATGTAAATGTTTACTTTTATTGCATCAACAAACACGCATGAACAAAACAGAACGAAAAGAACTTTTTGGGGTTTTATTTATCCCTTTCTTATTTTTACTTTTAATGTGGGTTGTTAAAATTATTGAACTTAATTTTAATATCTCATTCGTAAGTTATGGCGTATTCCCTAAAAGTTTAAGCGGCCTAAAAGGTATTCTTTTTTCACCTTTTATACATAAAGATTTAGCCCATCTAATTAATAACAGCTATCCAATAATCATTTTAGGCGGGATGCTTTTTGCTATGTATCGAAAAATTGCTCCTCAATTATTTTTGTGGTTGTTTTTTATATCAGGATTTTGGCTTTGGATAATTGGAAGACCTTCTTTTCATATAGGAGCAAGCGGAATTATTTACGCTCTTGCTTCATTTTTATTAGTAAGTGGTATTGTGCGAAAAAACCCAAAATTATCAGCTGTTTCTATGGTGGTTATTTTTCTGTACGGATCAATGATTTGGGGATTGCTACCTACCAAAGAATCAATTTCATGGGAAGGACATTTAGCAGGATTTATTGCAGGAATCTTAGTTGCTGTGTTTTACAGAAATGAAGGTCCTAAACCCAAAAAATACCAATGGGAACTTGAAGAAGAAATAGAACAGGAGTTATTGAAAAATCCTCCAAATAATTTTTATTACACCTTAAAACAGGAAGATAAACCTATTTAATTTTTAGGCTTTAATACTCCCCAATTAGAAGAGAACCAAGTTCTTTCATGTAAGTAGTAAAATATTAATTTTACAACTCTATCAAGAGCAACCAGCCAACCAACTGAACTTTTATCAAGAGGTTCCAACCCAAAATAGGGTGGTAAATAGGACAACACAAAAAATGTTGTTGTCATGGCTAACAAATTCCAAGTGATTGCTTTAAGGAAATGCCTTCTTCTTCTGATGGTAACTTTACTCATTGTTTCTACTTTTCGGATGACAAATGTAGTAAAATATCTGTTGCAGTATACATACCTATATTTGAGTGAAAAAATGTATTTTCGCACCTCATGAAAAAAATTAGAAACTTTTGCATTATTGCACATATTGACCATGGTAAATCTACCCTGGCAGATAGGCTATTAGAATTTACAGGAGCAGTTACCGAAAGGGAATCTGAAGCACAATTACTGGATAGCATGGACCTTGAAAAGGAAAGAGGAATTACCATTAAAAGTCATGCTATACAAATGGAATACACATACAAAGGTGAGGATTACATCCTAAATTTAATTGACACTCCAGGGCATGTTGATTTCTCATATGAAGTTTCTCGTTCAATTGCCGCTTGTGAAGGCGCGCTACTAATTGTTGATGCAGCACAAGGAATTCAAGCGCAAACTATTTCGAACCTTTACTTAGCGTTGGAACATGATTTAGAAATTATTCCTGTCTTAAATAAAATTGACTTACCTTCTGCTGAACCAGAAGTTGTAAAAGATCAAATTATTGATTTGATTGATTGTAAGGATGAAGATATTATTCCTGCTAGTGCAAAAACTGGTGTTGGAATTGAAGAAATATTAGCTGCAATTGTGGAGAGAGTTCCTCAGCCAAAAGGGGATCCTGAAGCTCCTTTACAAGCCATGATTTTTGATTCAGTTTACAATACCTTTAGAGGAATTGAAGCTTATTTTAAAATCATAAATGGAGAAATAAAAAAAGGCCAAAAAGTAAAATTTATGGCAACTGACATGGAATACCATGCTGATGAAATTGGAGCCTTAAGGCTGAAACAATTTCCGAAAAAAGCTATGCAAGCAGGAGAAGTTGGCTATATTATATCAGGGATAAAAGATGCAAGAGAAGTAAAGGTAGGAGATACAATTACAACTGCTGAAAACCCTGCAACTGTCGCTATTAAAGGATTTGAAGAAGTTAAACCTATGGTATTTGCTGGAATTTATCCGGTAGATACTGAGGATTTTGAGGAGCTAAGATCTTCAATGGAAAAATTACAATTGAATGATGCCTCTTTAACCTACGCCCCAGAATCATCTGCAGCACTTGGTTTTGGATTTAGATGTGGATTCCTTGGAATGCTACACATGGAAATTGTTCAAGAAAGATTAGAGCGGGAATTTAACATGACGGTAATTACTACCGTTCCCAATGTATCCTATTTTGCATACACAAGAGCAGGTAAAAAACTAGAAATTCATAATCCTACTGACTATCCTGACCCAAGTATTTTAGAAAGTGTAGAGGAGCCTTATATTAGGGCGCAAATTATTACAAAAGCTGATTTTATTGGCTCAGTAATGACACTCTGTATTTCAAAAAGAGGAGAGTTAACCAACCAAGTTTATTTAACTACCGATAGAGTTGAGCTTACTTTTGAAATACCATTGGGCGAAATTGTATTTGACTTTTACGACAAGTTAAAATCAGTATCTAAAGGATATGCTTCATTCGACTATTACCCTATTGGATACAGAGCTTCTGTATTGGCAAAACTTGATATCTTGTTAAATGGCGATCCTGTTGATGCACTTTCGGCACTAGTTCACAAAACAAATTCTTACAATTTAGGAAAAAAATTATGTGCTAAATTAAAAGAATTGATTCCAAGACAACAATTTGACATTGCCATACAATCAGCAATTGGCTCAAAAATTATATCAAGAGAAACTGTAAAAGCACTTAGGAAGGATGTAACTGCAAAATGTTATGGGGGAGATATTTCAAGAAAAAGAAAACTGTTAGAAAAACAGAAAAAAGGGAAGAAAAGAATGCGTCAAGTAGGGAATGTTGAAATCCCACAAAATGCATTTATGGCTGTTTTAAAATTAGATGATTAAACAATAAATTATGGGTAGAGCATTTGAGTTCAGGAAAGCTAGAAAGATGAAAAGATGGTCGAAAATGGCCAAGACTTTTACACGAATAGGAAAGGATATTGTAATGGCCGTGAAAGATGGCGGACCGGATCCTGACACAAACTCTAGGTTACGACAAATAATGCAAAATGCCAAGGCAGCCAATATGCCAAAGGACAATGTTTTGCGTGCCATCAAAAAAGCAAGTAGTAAGGATACTGCCAATTATGAAGAAATGTCATTGGAAGGATATGCAGTGCATGGTGTAGCTGTTTTTGTTGATTGCGCAAGCAATAACAACAACCGTACAGTTGCTGATGTCCGCTCTTACTTTAGCAAGTGTGATGGTGCTATGGGAACAAATGGTTCTTTGGAATTTATCTTTGACCGAAAAGGTGTTTTTACAATAGATCCTGAAAATGTAAGCATGGAAGTTGAAGAGTTAGAAATGGAGCTTATTGATGGTGGACTGGAAGAATTAGAAGTTGATGAAGAAGCAGTAACTATTTACTGTGAGTATGCTGATTTTAACAATATGCAAACAAAATTAGAGGAACTTGAAATTGAAATCAAAAACTCTGAATTGCAAAGAATCCCAAATAATTTTAAAACGATAAGTGCTGAACAAGCAGAAAAAGTATTGAAATTATTGGATTTACTAGAAGAAAATGATGATGTCCAACAAGTGTTTCATAACATGGAATTAACAGAGGAAATCTTAACTGCTATGGATAGCGAATAAAAATATAGAATGAACGTATTAATATTAGGAAGTGGAGGAAGGGAGCATGCATTTGCATGGAAAATTGCACAAAGTAGTTCGTGCAACAAATTATTTATTGCGCCAGGAAATGCAGGAACAGCAGAAGTTGGTGTAAATGTTAATATTGGTGTAAATGATTTTGAAAGCATCAAAAAATTTGTGCTTGCTGAGAGTATTGAAATTGTTGTAGTAGGTCCTGAAGACCCATTAGTAAACGGAATTTACAACTTCTTTACAGAAGATGAAGATTTAAAAAATGTCTCTTTAATTGGCCCTTCAAAAGAAGGAGCGCAATTAGAAGGAAGTAAGGAATTTGCAAAAGAATTTATGTTTAGGCATAATATTCCTACTGCAAAATATCAAGCTTTTACAAAGGATAACTTAACAGAAGGCTATACTTTCCTAGAAAGCCTAGAAGCCCCTTATGTATTAAAAGCAGATGGATTGGCAGCAGGGAAGGGAGTGTTAATCCTGAATGATTTGCAAGAAGCAAAAGACGAATTAAAAGCCATGGTAGCTGACGCGAAATTTGGAGCCGCATCATCAACAGTAGTAATTGAAGAATTTTTAGATGGAATTGAACTTTCTGTTTTTGTAATTACTGATGGAGATTCCTACAAAATACTCCCTTCAGCAAAAGATTACAAAAGAATTGGAGAAGGCGATACAGGATTAAATACTGGAGGAATGGGAGCTATTTCACCTGTCCCATTTGCGGATAGATTCTACATTGAAAAAGTAGAAAGAGAAATAATAAAACCAACTGTAGAAGGATTAAAGAAAGATAATATTGAGTACAAAGGATTTATCTTTATCGGCCTGATAAATGTAAAAGGAGAACCAAAAGTAATTGAGTACAATGTACGAATGGGAGATCCAGAAACGGAAGTAGTTATCCCAAGGATAAAATCTGATCTACTGAATTTATTAAAAGGAATTGGTGATGGAACTTTTAGCGAAAAGGACTTAAATATAACAGAACATGTAGCAACAACTGTAATGCTTGTTTCAGGGGGTTATCCTGAAGCTTACGAAAAAGGAAAAGAAATTACAGGGATTGAAAATGTTGAAGATAGTATTGTTTTTCATGCCGGAACAAATAATGACAATGGCACAATAAAGACAAATGGAGGTAGAGTAATTGCCCTTACCTCTTTTGGAGAAAATATAGAAAAAGCACTATCAAAATCATTTGAAAGTGCCGAAAAAATATCCTTTAACGGTAAATATTACCGAAAAGATATTGGATTTGATTTATAAAGAAGCGTGCTCCTCTCCGTCTTTTCTGTGCTTAAGCATTTTAGCTGTCCAGATTACTAAGAAAGCAAATATTATAACCATATAAAGATAGTTGATGCTATTACCTACAGCCTCTACGCCATCAAAAACTACACCAAAAAAATCGCCAATTGCATAAAATATCTCATTCATAATTTTTTGTTTTAATTTACAGTGGCAAATTTATATATTTTTAGCAAGTAGAATGTTTTTAAAACACCTTATCAATCCAAGACCCTCAATAATTTTATTTTTTATTGTTTTTTGTGCTGTATTCATCTGCATACCTTTGCTGCAATTCCCAGCAGATTTAGTGTTTTCACATGGTTGGATTCCACCTTTTATCGTATTGTTAATGGGATTAATTATTCCTTCCTTTCACGCCTTAGGAATTAATAACCTTATCTATGAAAAGAACATCATTCGTAAGGATAACCTGGTTTTAGGCTTTGTATACTTACTGCTTTGCACACCCTTTATCAATACAGTATCCGAATGGTTTGCCTCTTTTTTTCTGCTTTTCTTTCTAAATTATATCTTAGAAACCTATCAAAAGGAATATCCCTTCTCGCAAATATTTAACGCTACAGTAATACTTTCTCTACTCAGTTTCGTCTTCCCGAATTTACTTTCTTTAGCTCTGCTTGTTATAATTAGTGGAATCAATTATAGTAACCTGAATTGGAGAAATTTAGTAATTGCTTGTATCGGAGTTTCCCTCCCCTATTTCTTTTATTTTATCTATACAGTCTTATTCAATTCACAATTTACTTTTCCTGAATTTTCCGCACTGGAGAGCATTAGTCTGCCATTAATAAAAACACTTGCATTACCAAAGTTAATTTGGATTTGCACACTCCTTATTATCAGTCTTTTTTCAATCATTGAGCTATTCCAATGGCTTTACAAAAAGAGCATCCGATCTAGGAAATCATTTCTAATTATATTTTTCTACCTAGCCCTTACATTACTACTTGTCTTATTCGGAGGGCTTAAGTCATGGTACTTCATAATGACGCCTTTAACCGTTATAATCGGCAACTATTTCACCTATACTAAAAGCCGAAAAGTAGCTAATTTTTTATTTCTAATGTTAATAATTTCTTCCTTCTATTATAGGTACTTCATTACTTTATAATGTGTAAATTTGCCGCATTAAAATTAATGATATGAAATTTGGTGTAGTTGTTTTTCCTGGGTCTAATTGCGACATGGATATGGTATATGTTCTGGAATCTATTATGAAGCAAGAAGTAGTAAAGCTTTGGCATAAAGATACTGATTTACAAGGGTGTGATTTTATTATTCTTCCTGGTGGATTTTCCTTTGGAGACTACTTAAGATCAGGTGCAATTGCTAAATTCTCACCTATCATGAATGAAATAATTGGCTTTGCTAATGCAGGTGGTTATGTAATGGGAATATGCAATGGATTCCAAATTTTAACTGAAAGCGGATTATTACCAGGCGCACTTCTTCATAATAATAGTCATAAATTTATTTGCAAGAATACTTTCTTAAAAGCTGAAACTAAAAGTACACTTGTAACAAATCAATACAATGATAAAGCAGTAAAAATTCCTATCGCTCATGGTGAAGGAAAATATTTTGCTGATGAAGTTACCTTAAAATCATTAATTGCAAACGACCAGATTTTGTTTAAATATTGTGATGAAAATGGCGAAATTACTGAGGATGCAAATCCGAATGGATCATTATTAAATATTGCAGGTGTATGTAATGAAAATCGTAATGTTTTTGGAATGATGCCTCACCCTGAAAGAGCTGCTGACAAAGAGCTAAACAATCAGGACGGACTTATCTTATTTCAAAGCATCTTAGCTCAAATAACAGCTTAATTTCCTCCAAAAAGCGCATCTCTTTTACCATTTACTCTCTAAGCTAATCATTGCTTTATCTAGCAATTTTAGTTTATCAACTAATTGTTGAAAAATCTGTTAAGAATCAAACCTCTTACAGTGTTCAATATTTAATATTATTTCTAAACTTGTAGTCAGTAAAAAAACACTGATAAAATAAACGCTTTAATCTGAAAACCAAATGACCACAATAACAAAAAAACCACAAGAAATTTCAACAAAAACTAACAAACAAAAAACATACGCATACGAGCAAGTTTTAAAAACTGCTGTCGCCTACTTTAATGGTGATGAGTTAGCAGGAACAACTTGGATGAATAAGTATGCTATGAAGGATCATGATGGTGAATTTGTGGAACAATCTCCTGACGATATGCACAGGAGAATGGCAAAGGAATTTGGAAGAATTGAAGCAGATTACAAATTAAAATATAACCTTAACGGTAGTGCTCAATTTTTATCAAAATACGGACAAGAAAGAGAAGATCTAACAGAAGAAAAGGTATACGCTTACTTTAAGGAATTCGGATATATTATTCCACAAGGTAGTGTAATGAGTTCTTTAGGGAATCACTACAAATTAGCTTCTTTATCTAATTGTATTGTTGTTCCAGAACTACATGATTCATACGGAGGAGTATTTTATACTGATCAGCAATTAGCACAATTATTCAAAAGAAGATGTGGTGTTGGGGTTGATATTTCAAACTTACGCCCATCTGGAGCAAGAGTTTCTAATGCAGCAGGGAGTACTTCAGGAGCGGTTTCTTTTATGAATCGTTTTTCAAACACAACTCGTGAAGTTGCACAAAACGGAAGAAGAGGTGCTTTAATGCTATCAATGGATATTGCACATCCTGATGTTGAGGATTTCATTACAATAAAACAAGACTTACAAAAAGTAACTGGAGCAAATATTTCTATTCGTTTATCGGATGAATTTATGAATGCTGTAGAAGCTAATGCTGAGTACACACACAGATGGCCAATCGAATCTGATACACCAAAATTTAGCAAAACAGTTAATGCAAAAGAACTTTGGGATACTATTATTGAGTGTGCACACAATACTGCTGAACCAGGTTTAATTTTCTGGGACAGACAACACTGGTATTCCACTTCATCAGTATATCCTGGCTATAAGAATACATCTACAAATCCATGTTCTGAAATTGCAATGCAAGGTGGTGATAGCTGTAGATTAATTGCTTTAAATCTTTTCAATTTTGTAGAAAAACCATTTACTAAGGATGCAAAATTCTTAATGGAAGATTTCTACAAAGCGACTTATGAGGGACAAAGATTAATGGATGATTTAGTTGATTTAGAAACGGAAGCAATTGGAAGAATATTGGCAAAAGTAGATGCTGATGACGAGCCAGAAAGCATCAAACAAGTAGAAAGAGAAACTTGGGAATTATTACTTAAAACAGGAAAAGAAGGAAGAAGAACAGGTTTAGGATTTACAGCTTTGGCTGATATGGTAGCAGCATTAGGGATGGCAATTGACTCAGATGAAGCAATCGCAATGGTGGAATCAATGATGAAAGAAAAATGTAGAGCTGAATTTGATAGCTCTATTGACATGTCTTTATCAAGAGGTAGTTTTGTAGGATTTGATGCTAAAATTGAAAAAACTTCAGAATTCGTACAAATGCTAGAAACTGAACTTCCTGATGTATATGAGAGAATGATGAAGTTTGGAAGAAGAAATATTTCAATCAGTACTGTAGCGCCAACCGGTACTTTAAGTATGCTAGCTCAAACTTCTTCAGGAATTGAGCCAGTGTTTATGACACACTACAAAAGAAGAAGAAAAATAAATGAGCAAGATAGAGATGCAAAAGTTGACTTTATTGATGATTCAGGAGACAAGTGGCAAGAGTTTACAGTTTACCACCATAACCTTAAAACTTGGATGGATGTAACTGGTGAAACTGACATCACTAAAAGTCCGTATGCAGGAAGTACTGCCCCAGAAATTAACTGGAACAAAAGAGTAGAAATGCAAGCTGTTGTTCAAAAATATGTAACGCACTCAATTAGTTCAACTATTAACTTACCAAATGATGTATCACTTAATGAAGTAAGTAATATTTACTTAGAATCTTGGAAGCAAGGCACGAAAGGGATTACAGTTTATAGAGATGGATCAAGAGCTGGAGTACTAGTATCTGCTGATGATAAAGGAAAAAATGAGGTACTTGAAAATAGTGAGTTCAGAGAAACTAAAGCGCCTTCTCGTACGAAACGATTGGATGCAAAAGTAGTTCGTTTTCAGAATAATAAAGAAAAATGGATTGCAGTTGTAGGGCTTATGAACGGGAGACCTTATGAGATTTTTACAGGTAAAACAGAAGATGTATTTAATGTGCCTGCAGCAGTAGAATATGGTTGGGTAATTAAAAACAAAAGGGAAGACGGTTCTACTCAATATGACTTCCAATATGAAGATAAAGAAGGATATAAAGTAACAATGGGCGGATTATCTCGCTCGTTTAATAAGGAGTTCTGGAACTATGCAAAACTAATTTCAGGAGTATTAAGACACGGAATGCCTTTACACTATGTAGTTGACTTAATCGGGAAAATGAACTTATATGACGAGAACATCAATACTTGGAAAAGTGGTGTTGTAAGGGCTTTAAAAACCTTTATTGCTGACGGAACAAAGGTAAGTGATCATACTTGTGGAGAATGTGGTGATGAAGGCTTAGTATATGAAGAGGGTTGCCTTAAATGCGTAAGCTGTGGTTACAGCAAATGCGGATAAGCACTCGCTCGATTTCAATAATTTAAGCCCACCTTTTCGGTGGGTTTTTTTATTGCTATAAAATTTGTAACTTTCAACTATGAAAGTAACGAGCTACCTTTATTCAACTTTTGAAGATTTGATTGCTTTATTCTACCCAAATACTTGCATTATTTGTGGAGAGAATTTACTAAAGGAAGAGGAATGCGTATGTATACCTTGCCTTTATAAAATTCCCAAAACAGAATGCTTTAGACAAGCAGAAAATTCTGTAAGCAAGTTATTCTGGGGGAGAGTACAATTACAAAATGCTGCTGCTTTGTATCAATTTCAAAAAGAAGGTAGCACACAAAAACTAATACATGAGTTAAAATATGAAGGAGGAAAAAATATGGGGATTTTCTTAGGAAAACAACTAGGATACGCACTACAAGACAGTAACTTTTTTTCTGATATTGAGTGTATTATTCCTATCCCTCTACATCCTAAAAAAGAAAGATTAAGAGGCTATAATCAAAGCAAATATATTGCAAAAGGGTTAAAGGAAATAGTACACATCAAGATGAATACTCGCTCACTTATTCGCACAGAAAATACCGACTCCCAAACAAGGAAAAAACGCTTTAGCCGTTGGGAAAATATGATGAATAGTTTTGCATTACAAAAAACCAAAAAATTAGAAAATAAGCACATCCTACTCATTGATGATGTAGTGACTAATGGTGCAACTCTAGAGGCTTGTGCCCAAAAATTATTAGAAATTGAAGGTGTGAAAGTAAGCATTGCAACTATTGCTGTTGCCTAAAACAAATAGATTATCTTTGTCCGAATGAAATTTACTATACATATTACCATCTTCCTTTTACTACTAAGTAGTTGTGCTAATATGGTGGCACCAACAGGCGGAGAAAAAGATAGCCAAGCACCTGAAGTACTCACCGAAAAACTATTGAGACAAAAAGGAGTTACAAGTATTAGTTACACATTTAATGAATATGTTGTGCTTAACAAATGGGAAGAAAATTTCTATATATCTCCTCCTATAAAAAAACGAATTCAAAAAAAAATAAAGGGGTCAACTTTACATTTAACAATTGGAGATAGACTTGCCCAAAACACAACTTATAATATTGCTTTGAACAAGTGCATTAAGGACTTGAATGAGGGAAATATTCTGGATACACTGCATTTTATTTTCTCAACTTCTGATGAAATAGATACCCTTACGTTAAATGGTAAATTACAAGATTCTTATACTTTAGATGCGATTGAAAATACTTGGATTATGCTTTTTGAAGAAAACAGAAATGATAGTATTATCTTTAAAGACACTCCAAATTATATTGCTAAAACGGATAAAAATGGGAACTTTCATTTCCCTAATTTGAATGAGAAAAATTATACGATTGTTGCGCTTACTGATTTTGATTTCATCTATAATGAGGAAGAAAAAATTGCCTTTCATAACACAACTATTAATGCCGAAAAAGATAGTTTTATTTCATTACTGGCTTTTGATCCTATTGTAAAAATAGATAGCACGATTAGTGATACTACTACAATTATTAGCGATAGTTTAATAGCTGATACATTAGTGATTAAAGAAAAAACATACGGAAATTTAGTTATCATTACTGCAGGGAATAATCCCTGCATATTCCAAATACTGCAAAATAATAAAGTAATAAAGGAGTACGCTTTTGTTGAACAACCCTTTAACTTAACAGATATTACGCCAGGAAAATATCAACTAAAATACATTACTGATTCCAATATGGATGGAGAGTGGACAACTGGAAATTGGGAAAGTAAAACGCAAGCAGAACAAGTAATAAATTACCCTTCTGAAATTACCATTCGTGCGAATTGGGACTTTGAATTAGAGTGGATTATTGGAGAGTAAAATTATCTCTGTCTTGTAAAAAATTCATTTGTCTTCTTTTTAATTTCAAATCATCTAAACTGATTTCAATTTGCAAAACTTCTTCCTTATTTTCGGTTGCAGAAAGCAACTCTTTTCCAAAAGCATCAAATACTTTGGAATGGCCGTTAAACGGAATTTCGTTACCGTCCTCCCCTACTCTATTCACCCCAATAGTGTAACACTGATTTTCTATGGAACGCGCTTTTAAAAGCGTATCCCAAGCCTCAATTCGTTTTACAGGCCAATTCGCCAAATAGATGAGCACATCATAGTCTACATCATTCCGGCTGAAAACTGGGAAACGCAAATCGTAACAAATAAGTGGACAAATTTTCCACCCTTGTTCTTCTATAATTAATCTTCCTTCTCCTTTAGCTATGTATCTTTCTTCTTTAATTAAAGAAAATAAATGGTGTTTATCATAAGTCTGAATATTTCCATTTTTGGAAATCCAAACTAAACGATTGAAAACTTTATCTCCTTCCTTAACCATTAAAGTTCCTGCAATAGCACATCCTTTGCTTTCAGAAATCTCTTTCATCCAACTTACTGTTTTACCATCCATAGTTTCTGCTAAGTGATTGGATTTAGGACAAAAAGAAGTATTGAACATTTCAGGCAGTAGGATAATATCTGTGCTTGAAGTGTCAGAAATTAACTTTTCAAAATGAGACAAATTAGCAGCCACATCTTCCCAAAAAAGTTTGGATTGGATTAAAGTTATGTTGAGTTTGTTTTTCATCAAGCCAAAAATAAGCATAAAAAAAGCAAGTTCTGAGAACTTGCTTTTTAATTTTTATAAAATTTGTTTTACTATTCAGCAGTAATAGAAGCAGAAAGATATTCTCTGTTCATTTTTGCAATGTATTCAATAGAAATACTTTTCGGACATTCTACCTCACAAGCTCCAGTATTGGTACAGTTTCCAAAACCTTCTTTGTCCATTTGTTCCACCATGTTCAATACTCTTTGCTCACGCTCTACTTGACCTTGTGGCAAGTAAGCAAACTGAGAAACCTTAGCCGCTACAAACAACATAGCAGAAGAGTTTTTACAAGTAGCAACACAAGCGCCACAACCAATACAAGCCGCAACATCAAATGCTTTATCTGCATTCATTTTAGGGATTGGTAAAGCATTTGCATCTTGAGTATTTCCAGAAGTATTTACCGAAACAAAACCACCTGATTGTTGGATTCTTTCAAATGAACTTCTGTCCACAATTAAATCCTTAATAACAGGCATAGCTGCCGAACGCCAAGGTTCAATATAGATAGTTTCACCATCCTTGAACATACGCATGTGTAATTGGCAAGTAGTAACTTTTCTATCAGGACCATGCGCCTCTCCATTAATATAAAGCGAGCAAGTACCACAAATTCCCTCACGGCAATCATGATCAAAAGCAACAGGCTCTGTCCCTTCCATTATCAATTGCTCATTCATTACATCAAGCATTTCTAAGAAAGAAGCATGTTCTGAAATTCCAGTAACTTTATAAGTTGCTAAACCTCCTTTATCTTCTCTATTTTTCTGTCTCCAGACTTTTAATGTTAAATCCATAATTTTATTTGTAAGACCTTTGTTTCAATTCAATATCCATAAATTCCAATTCTTCTTTATGCATCACTGCATCAGCCGGTTCTCCTTTGTATTCCCAAGCGGCAACATAAGCGTAATCGGTATCATTTCTTTTCGCTTCTCCTTTTTGTTCTCCATCTAACTCAACAGATTCTTCCCTAAAGTGACCTCCACAACTTTCGTTTCTGTGTAGTGCATCTTTTGCAAAAAGTTCTCCTAATTCTAAGAAATCAGCCACTCTACCCGCTTTTTCCAATTCAGGATTTAAAGAGTTTTTATCTCCAGGAATTCTTACATCATTCCAAAAATCAGTACGAATTTGTTTTATCTCAGCCATTGCTTTTTTAAGCCCTTCTTCATTTCTGGCCATTCCAACATATTCCCACATTGTTTTTCCTAACAATTTATGAAAATGATCAACTGATTTTGTTCCTTGGATATTCATCAACTTCTCAATTCTATCCGAAACTTCTTTTTCAGCAGCATCAAATTCAGCAGTTTCTGTAGAAATTTTTCCTGTTCTAATATCATCAGAAAGATAGTTTCCAATAGTATAAGGCAATACGAAATAACCGTCAGCCAAACCTTGCATTAAAGCAGAAGCTCCTAAACGATTTGCACCATGATCAGAGAAATTTGCCTCTCCAATGCAGTAACAACCTTCAACAGAAGTCATTAAGTTATAATCCACCCAAACTCCACCCATAGTATAGTGTACTGCAGGATATATCATCATTGGAGTTTTGTACGGATTTTCGGCTACAATTTTTTCATACATTTGGAAAAGGTTACCGTATTTTGATTCAATAACTGCTGCACCTAATTCTATTATTTTTTCATCAGAAGGGTTTTCCATTCTTGCAATAGCCGCCTCCTGTTTTCCGTACCTTTGGATTGCAGAAGCAAAATCTAAATAAACTGCCTCTCCTGTTTCATTTACTCCAAAACCAGCATCACATCTTTCCTTTGCAGCTCTTGAGGCAACATCTCTTGGTACTAAATTACCAAAAGCAGGATACCTTCTTTCTAAATAATAATCTCTTTGGTCTTCTGATAAATCAGTTGGTTTTAACTTTCCTTCACGGATAGCTAATACATCTTCCATGTTTTTTGGCACCCAAATTCTACCATCATTTCTCAATGATTCTGACATTAAAGTCAATTTAGATTGATGCTCACCACTTCTTGGAATACAAGTTGGGTGAATTTGTGTATAACAAGGGTTAGCAAAATGCGCCCCTTTTTTATGAATTTTCCAAGCAGCAGTTGCGTTTGATCCCATTGCATTGGTTGATAAGAAAAATACATTTCCATAACCACCAGTTGCAATTACAACAGCATGTGCCGAGTGTCTTTCTAATTTTCCTGTTTCTAAATCTCTTGCAATAATCCCTCTTGCTTTCCCATCAACCTTTACCAATTCAACCATCTCATGACGGTTGTACATAGTAACTTTTCCTTTTGCAATTTGTCTATTCAATGCTGAATAAGCACCTAACAATAACTGTTGTCCTGTTTGTCCTTTCGCATAAAATGTTCTGGAAACTAATACTCCTCCAAACGAACGATTATCTAAAAGTCCGCCATAATCTCTACCAAACGGAACTCCTTGTGCTACACATTGATCAATAATATTACCTGAAACCTCAGCTAATCTATGCACATTTGCTTCTCTTGATCTGTAATCTCCTCCCTTTACAGTATCATAAAATAATCTGTAAACAGAATCACCATCATTTTGGTAATTTTTTGCTGCATTGATCCCTCCTTGTGCCGCAATAGAATGCGCTCTTCTTGGAGAATCTTGATAGCAAAATGATTTTACATTATAGCCCATTTCGGCAAGTGATGCTGCTGCAGAACCTCCTGCTAAACCAGTACCAACAACAATAATATCAATGTTTCGTTTATTGGCCGGATTTACCAGGTCAATATTGTTTTTATGATTAGTCCATTTATCTTTTAACGGACCTTCAGGTATTTTAGAATCTAAAACTGACATAGTTTATATTTTTAATTTTTTAAAGCTGAGTAAAATAATGGAATAAGGCAATACATACAAATCCTGCAGGAATTGCAATTGCATATAAATTTCCTAATCTTTTTATTATTGGCGTGTATTTATTGTGGTTAAATCCTGCTGATTGAAATGAAGATTGAAACCCATGTAATAAATGAAGAGCTAGAAATACAAAAGAAACACAGTATATAATTACTCTTGTTAAGTCAATAAATTTATGTTGTAAGTGAGGGAAATATTTTGTTGGATTATCCCAGTTTCCATCAATAAATTTATCCTTAATCTCTGGCCACCAAAAATCATAAAAATGTAATCCTAAGAATAACATAATCATAATTCCAGTAATAATCATATTTCTACTCATCCAGTTTGAGTTTTCAGATGGCTTATCCATAGCATACTTAATAGGACGGGCTGCTTTATTTTTAGCATCTAAATAGATCCCCATTCCTAAATGGAATAAAACACCAAACAATAATACAGGCTGCATTACAAACTGTATCATACCATTAGTCCCCATAAAGTGAGAAACTTCATTAAATAAATCAGCACTAAAAACTGATAACATGTTAATTGCGAAATGTTGCGCCAAGAAAAACAATAAGAAAAAGCCCGAAAGCGCCATTAATACTTTTCTTCCTACTGATGAATTTGATAATCCTTTACTCATTTTATTTTTTATAATAATTAAGCCGCAAATGTAAGATTCGAAACGGAAATAAACAACCCCTTCTCTAATTCATAATCATTATAGATAAGTCTTATTTTTTACTACTTTTACCTTTCTTATAAAAACAACAAATGAAATACTTAGCGATTGACAACCAACTATTTATCAATAATAGAAAGCAATTTTCCACTAAATTAGCAAGCAATACATTGGCTATTTTTAATGCAAATGATGTAATGCCAACCAATGCTGATGGTACTATGCCCTTCAGACAAAACAATGATTTGTTCTGGCTAAGTGGTGTTGATCAAGAAGAAAGCGTATTAATACTTTATCCTAATCATCCTGATGAGTCGCAAAGAGAAATATTGTTTTTAAAAGAAACAAACGAACATATTGCAATCTGGGAAGGAGCTAAATTAACAAAAGATGGAGCTCTTAAAACTGCAGGGATTAAAACAGTTTATTGGCTAAATGACTTAGATGATAAATTGACTGAGCTAATTGAAAAATGTGATGGAATTTATTTAAATAAAAATATCCATAGTCGCTCGGCATCTGACGTACAAACAAGAGACGACAGATTCAGAAATAGGATTGCTGAACAATTTTCAGGAAAGGAAATAAAAGAAGTTGCACCTATCATGCATGAGCTAAGAGCTATTAAATCAGATTTTGAAATAAAACTCTTACAAAATGCCTGTGATATTACTGAGAAAGGAGTGAGAAGAATCCTACCCTTCATTAAGCCAGGAGTAACAGAATATGAAATTGAAGCAGAGCTGATGCATGAATTTTTACGCAATCGTTCGAATGGATTTGCCTACCAACCAATTATTGGTTCTGGAGTTGACTCATGTGTATTGCACTATATTGACAATAACAAAGCTTGTAAAGATGGTGATATCCTTTTGATGGATTTTGGAGCTGAATATGCAAATTATGCTTCTGACCTAACAAGAACTGTTCCTGTAAACGGAAGATTTTCTGATAGACAAAAAGCAGTCTACAATTCAGTATTGCATGTAATGAAAGAAGCAACCAATATGTTACGCCCTGGAACTATGTTTAAAGCATATAATGCTGAAATTGGCAGAATTATGGAATTAGAACTTATCAAATTAGGATTATTAGATAAGCATGATGTGCAAAAACAAGATGTAAACAATCCATTATTCAAACAATACTTTATGCACGGAACATCACACTACTTAGGGCTTGATGTACATGATGTTGGTAATTTTGATTGGCCAATGAAAGAAGGTATGGTGTTTACCTGCGAACCAGGAATTTATATTTTAGAAGAAGAATTAGGAATAAGACTTGAGAATGACATTCTAGTTACTGCAAATGGCCCAGATGATTTAATGAAAAATATTCCTATTGAAGCAAATGAGATAGAAGCACTAATGAATAGCTAAATCTTAGCCGTTCAGCTGTTATTAATGTTGAATTTCTAGTTTTTCTTGAATTGAAGTCCCATCTTCAAAAAAGACATGCACAAGATAGATTCCACTACTGATAGATGTAACATCAATACTACCCTGATCTAAACGAATATCTGACTCAATGGTTCTCCCTAATAAATCAAATAATTGGACTGATTTCACCATTTTTGAGGTAGATAGTTTAAGAAATGTGTTGGCAGGTTGAGGGTAAAATTGTACTTCATTTTTTAATTCATAGCTTGCAGATATGATTGCAGAACCCTTTACATATACATTCTTATACTCATATTGTGTTGACTGATTAACTGGGGTAGAAACCTTAGGCCAGATAACAACAATATTATCTCCTATTAGGTAATTTTGTTGTGTTACAACCTCATATAAAAACCCTGGAGTAAACTGAACACTATCATTTGGAAAAATGAAATTAGGACCTTGCCCCCCTATAGTACGCGTATTCATCAATCCCTGCGACTGACTATATCCAGCTGTATTAATAAGAATACTCTCAGCCAATACATCATCTCCTTTATTAACTACCCAACAAGAGTAATTAATTGTATCTCCTAAGGAAATAGTATCAGGAAATTCTATCCCATTATAACCAAAAGAAACTGAGATACCCTGCCCATTAGCACCTATTGATACTAGGATACATAAACTTATTATTAAACCTTTGATTTTCACACTACAAGTATACGGAAGAATTATCCCTATTTTACATAGATGATTTATTATTTTAAATTATCTTAGCCGTTCAAAATTCATATATGAACATTTTATTTGAAATAATCAACTCTTTAAACAAAGAGGAAAGCCGATTCTACAAACTTTTTGCAGGCCGTACGAATAGTGGTGATGCACGAAAAGACATGCTTCTGTTTGATTTCATAAAACAAAATGGAGAGGAATATGAGGAGCAAACTATTGCAGATGAGCTATACAAAGATAATAAAAATAGTTTTTATCAATTAAAAAATAGACTTTATAAAGACTTAAACAAGAGTATGATGCTCCAACACATGGGGAAGGAAAAAGATATTTTCATCCTCCACTTTGTGTTATTATCAAGAGTTTACAAGCGAAAAGGAAATGTAAAAATCTCTTTCCATTACTTAAAAAAAGCTGAAAAAGAAGCTGAGAATATTGACTCTTTCGAGTTACTTTCTATTATCTACTCTGAAATTCTAAAACTATCATACGATATGATATCTATTAATGTAGAAGAATACATTGAGAAGAAAAGAAACAATAACGAACAATTAAACTGGGTACAAGAAATTGATTTATTATTAGCAGCAGTAATGTATAGGGTAAAAACTGCTCAGAATTTTTCAACAAATAATAAATCAATAAATGAAGTACTCCGAAAAACTTTAAACAGCTTTTCAAAGAATGATAAAATTCCGAAAAGTCCAAAGTTTAGAATAAAGGTTTATCAAGTAGTAAGTAGGGTTTTATTACAACAACATAATTTTCAAGCTTTAGAGGAATACCTTACTCACACTTATAAAGAGTTTAGCAAGGAAAAACTGTTTAACAAGCCTAATCACGAGCAAAAACTAACTATGCTTGCGTATTTAACTAATTGCCTATTTAAAACACACAAACACAAGCAATCATTAGAATATGCTGAAAAATTAAAAACCAGCATGAATGAATATGATGGATTTTTAAAAGATAAATATTTGTTCTACTACTATAATGCCCTTGTCATCAACTATTCTTTATCTAATAAGGACAAAGCACTGGAAGTATTGAAAGAAGCAAAAAGCAATGACATTATCCAACAGCTCCCTACTTTCTCGGTATTTATTTATTTGAATACAGCCCTTATTTATTATGATCAAGGGAAAACTTCTTTAGCAGCAAAGAATTTATCTCGCCTTATTTTGCAGGATGACTTTATGAATATTGGAAAATCTTTTCAATTAAAGATTCACATTGCTGAACTTATTGTTAGATACGACCTCAATCAAGCTGATGCTATTGACAGCAGAATTAAGCACATTAAAAAAACATTTAAGGATTTATTAAAAGACGCTAACTTTAAAAGAGACAAGCAACTAGTTGATATTATTGAATCACTTATCTACTGTAATAATCTTAATCAAGATAAAAAACTAATTAAAAAAATTAATACCCTTAGCCTAATTATTGATGATGAAAAGGCAGATGATGTTGATATTATTAATTACAATGTATGGCTGAAAAGCTTGGTGTAATATTACTTTTACTTATTAAAAACAAAAGGGAGCTACCACAGCTCCCTTTTTTTAAAACCAATTAACCACAGGGATTACCTGCTTATCACTACTCTTTGGTATTGTTTTTCTCCATTAAGAACCACCTCAACAGAATAAACACCATTCGCAATTTCTGAAACATCCAAGCTATGGTTAGTAGCTTCATTATATATCGTTACCTTTTTAGTTCTTAAAGTTTGACCCATCATATTTACTAATCGGATAGACAAATTACCAGCCGTATTCGACATCAAACTTATAGTAATTTTATCATTAGCAGGGTTTGGATATAAGGTAAGTTGCTCTATAGCATTTACCTCATTAACGGCCGTTTGCCCTTGCATCATTGAAAAATCAATACTATCACAAGTGGTAGAAGTACATTGCCCTCCCATAGTTACAATAGTTAAGCATACATTATACACCCCATTTGTATCAAATTCATAAACTGGCATTTGTGAGGTTGATGATGTATTTTGCAAATATTGCCCCACACCATTATCTCCCATATCCCACTGCCAAGACTGTATCATGTTTACTGGAGTAGATAAATCCATGAAAGAGAAAACATCAGTAAATGTAGTTGTAGTTGTTCCGTTCGGGTTTTGTATTATAACCATACCTGTATCTCTTATTGCCTGGAAATCTGCTTGGCAAGGCATAGTGCCTGAAGTAACTGTTACCGAATCACAATAAGTATCTGTGCAAAGCACAGTACCTGCAGAATCTGTTTCCCAAACTGTTACACACACATAATAAGTTCCTGCAGCTGAGTAGGTGTGATTTATAGTAGAACCAATATTATAATCTATATTTCCATCTCCATAATCAATATCAACTTCACCATTTCCAAACCAAGTTGAACCAGTTTGAGGGTAAGATGTATTTGCAAACATAGCTTCATTATTTCCTAAATCTTGTGCATAAAAATCTGCATAACAAGAAGAAGGTTGATTCATTAAATAAATACTATCACAATAGGTATCTGTACAAACTAAGGCTTGTGTTATTGGGTCATACTCTGAAATTGTTAAACATATTAGATAGAAACCTGTTCCCGTGCTACCATAAGTATGTACAGGATTTTGTTGGGTAGAAGTATTTCCATCTCCAAAGTCCCACAACCAATTAGTCGCATTTCCTGATGAGTAATCAAAAAATTCATAACTATTCGGATTCCATCCTGGGCTACCATAAAAATAAGCCTGACAACCTTGCCCACCCCCAACAATAACTGTAATCACACTACAGTAAGTATCAAAACAATTTGTAGTAGAATCCATAATTGTTAAGCATGCATAATAGGTTCCTGATTGCGTATATAAGTGAATCGGATTTTCATCTGTTGATGTTGTTCCATCTCCAAAATCCCAGAAATAAGTTGCATTTGCAGCCCCAGTAGATGAGTTAGTAAAGAATGTGCTATCAGAAGCAGAAACTTGATTTGACCAAAAATAAGCATAACAAGAAGGTGGATTAATTCCAATAGTATCAGCCCAAACGCTATCACAATAAATATCCGTACAAACTATTGTTCCAGCAGCATCTACCTCCTCAATAAGTAAGCAAGCCAAATAAGTACCTGGTACAGCATAAGAATGTACAGGATATTGCCCTGTTCCTGTTGTTCCATCCCCAAAGTCCCAAAGCCAATTATTGGCATTCCCAGCTGACATATCAGTAAACTGTACAACAACAGGTACTGCATTCGGATTAAAGCCAATATTCATAGCTGTAAAATCAGCTTGACAAGAAGTACTCGTGCTTCCACAAGCACCATAAGTATAAGAAGTAACACCAAAGTAGTTTTCTGCAACACAAGGATTAGGATAAGTTACACTATCACAACCACAAACTGGATTATATATTTGCTGACACATAACATTAGTATCAATTAAGTTTGGGTCAATACAGTTAGGCGGATTAATATTTGATGAATCACAAACAGTAGCTATACAGCCATTTGCATCCATCACTGTTAAACACCAACCTGGAGTATAAAAGTATGGAGGTGCCCAACCATTACTAAAATTATAATTATAAGGGGCTGTTCCTCCCGTTACAGTTGGTGTTAAGGTATTAGTAATTGTATCATGATAAACAGTAAGAGATATGTTACAAGGCACAGATGATGTATCGCAAATAGTAGTATCACAACCATTTATATCTGTAATAGTTACACACCAATTTTGGTAAAACTGTGACCAGTTGGTAGTCTGCCCATTACTCCAAACATATGTTACTCCACTTGGAGGCATAGTCATTACGCCTGCAGTCAGCCCATTCGGACTAGAAGAAACATAAGCTCCAGATAAAGCACAAGGAGTTATAACATTAGATGCACAAATAACAAAATCAGAAGTAATCATAGTGGTATTAATACTAAATGTATGCGTATTTAAAATCAAATTATTATTACAATCCTCTGTGCCGACAAACAAAATTCCCTGATTAGTTAAAGTGGTTAGCATCCCTATATAATCTCCATTTACATCTGTAGTAGCCATGGCCATATTCATACTTATTGTGTCATCCGACAAGTACACATCCTGATACGCAATAGGATTTCCATTTAAATCAGATACATTCCCCAGTGCATAAACCACTGTTTGCGCACTCATACTTCTTGCAAAAATCATTAGTACGATTACCAACAACCATGCCGTATTTTTTAAATTATTTGTTTTCATTTTTTGTTTATTTAATTATTACCTTTTTAATTTGTGTGCCTTCTCCTATCTTTATTTCTATAAAATAGACTCCGCTTTTTAATTCATTTTTATGTATTGCAATAAAGTTATGCTGAACATTTTCAGCACTTCTTACTACATTTCCTAATATATCAATCATCTTAAATGCACTAATAGGCTGCTCTGCTTTTAGTGTTGCTGTTTCAGCAATAGGATTTGGAAATACATTAAACACTTCACTTTGTTTTTGTGCTACTGAACTTAAAGGACTTACATTTATATTTCCTACAAACTCATCAGATGTAGAAGGATAAGGCGAATAGAAGTTAGGCCAGATAACTACTATATTATCTCCCATTTGATAGCTAGCCGAACTCGCTTGGTCCCAAACAACAATAAAGATGGAATCATTCGGAAATAAAGTAGAATCAATATTCGTATAATTTCCTAAACTATTTTGAGAAAAAGTAACGGGAGAAGATGAATCCTCAACAGCAATCATTATCTCAATGGAAGAATGTAAAGGAATATTACCTGCATTCACCATCCAAAAAGAATATGAAATCATATCATCCTCACTTACATTAGCAGGATGCATTACTTCACTTTCCCCAAACGACAAATGCACATTGGCTACTTGAGCATTTATTGGAGAAGCGCCAAGCGCTAATAATAGTATAAGTAACTGTTTTTTCATTTTATTCTTTGCTTAAATCTTAGGCAAAGATGAGTAGGAAATTTGGAATAAAAAAATCAAAAAAACCAAATTCTTATGCTCCCAAACAAACTAATTACTCAATAATAAAAAAACTACTAGCTTGTATGTGAAAAAAAAACTTATGAGTCCAACTATTTTTTCATTGCATCCCAACCCTGAGCGGTAAGTGGATGTGAACTTCCGTCATTAGCAATAAAATTATTCCCTTCACTAGCATCAGTAACATACCCTACTATAGTAAAATCGGCATCTTTCTTTAGTTTATCGTAATGCGCATGGCTAACAGTAAATAACAATTCATAATCCTCACCACCACTTAAAGCACAAAAAATAGGATTCATATTAAAGTCATTCGCCAAGTTCATAGTTGTATAATCAACAGGTATTTTATCTTCATGAATAGTAATCCCAACATTTGAGGATTTTGCTAGGTGTAGAATTTCAGAGGAAAGTCCATCAGAAATATCAATCATGGAAGTAGGAACAATATCTAATTCTTTTAAAATATTGGTGTATTTAGTTCCCGCCTCTGGTTTTAATTGTCTTTTCAGCACGTAATCATTCCCAGTTAAATCAGGTTGAATAGTTGGGTTGCCAACAAATAATTCTTTTTCTCTTTTTAAAAGTTGTAAGCCCAAATAAGCACCTCCCAAATCACCTGTACATACAACTAAATCATTTGCTTTCGCACCACTTCTATAGGTTATATTTTCTTTTTCTACTTCTCCTAAAACGGTAACACTAATCATTAGCCCAGCTGTGGATGAAGTAGTATCACCACCTACTAAATCCACTCCATAATGTTCGCAAGCTAAATGCATACCTTCATACAATTCATCCAACGCCTCAACCGTAAAGCGATTACTCATAGCCAAGCCTACCGTAATTTGTTTTGCATCACCATTCATAGCACAAATATCAGATACATTTACAGCAATTGCTTTATATCCTAAATGCTTTAATGGCGTGTAAGCTAAATCAAAATGCACACCCTCCACCAATAAATCTGTACTTACCAACTGATATTTATTACCCATATCAATAACGGCAGCATCATCACCAACACCCTTAACAGTGCTTTTATTTTTGATTTTAATATTCTTAGTTAAGTGGTCAATTAAACCAAACTCTCCTAATTCAGAAATTGGAGTAGTATTTTGTGATTTTTCTTCAAGTAAACTCATGCGGCAAAGATAGGTATTAATTGGTATGGTTTTTATACCTTTGCGTACATTTAGATTAAATAAAAATAAGATGATAAATATTAGCGATTCTGCCAGAAACAGATTACTACACCTACTAGATACAGACACTGAAAAAAAGCAGTTTGTAAGAGTAGGTGTTGAAAGTGGCGGATGTTCAGGTTTAAGCTATAAATTAGACTTTGACAACACTAAAAATGAGGATGACGAGCTTATTGAGGATAACGAAATCAAACTTTTAGTAAATAAAAAGAGCTTTTTGTACTTAGTAGGTACCACCTTAGAATTTTCTGATGGACTAAACGGAAAAGGATTTGTATTCAATAACCCAAACGCAAGCAGAACTTGTGGTTGTGGAGAAAGTTTCTCCCTATAATAATTTATAAAGATGAGTGAACAAAAAAAGCAGTCGGAGGACGAGTTATTAGAAGAAGTAACGTCAACCGAATACAAATATGGCTTTACAACCGATATAGAATCAGACACCATTCCAAAAGGACTAAGTGAAGATGTAGTGCGCATTATTTCTGCAAAGAAAAACGAACCACAATGGATGTTAGATTACCGACTGAAGGCTTATGCTGCTTGGTTGGAAATGGAAGAACCCGAATGGGCTAATGTAAGTTATGCAAAGCCAAACTATCAAGATGTAATTTATTATTCTGCACCAAAACAAAAGCCTGTTTTAGACAGCTTAGATGATTTGGATCCGGAAATGAAAAAAATGTTTGATAAGCTTGGAATCTCTATTGATGAACAAAATAAACTGGCCAATGTAGCGGTAGATATCGTTATGGACTCTGTTTCTGTAGCAACCTCTTTCAAAGAAAACTTAGCTGAAAAAGGAATTATATTCTGTTCTATTTCTGATGCAATTCAAGACCACCCAGAATTAGTACAAAAGTATTTAGGAACAGTTGTTCCTGCTAGAGATAATTTTTTCTCAGCACTTAATGCAGCAGTATTTTCTGATGGTTCATTTTGTTACATTCCAAAAGGAGTAAAATGCCCTATGGAACTATCTACTTATTTCAGAATTAATGAAGCAGGAACAGGGCAGTTTGAAAGAACATTATTGATAGCAGATGAAGGTTCTCAGGTAAGTTATTTGGAAGGTTGTACTGCTCCAATGAGAGATGAAAACCAATTGCATGCAGCTGTGGTAGAACTTATCGCAATGGATGATGCAGATATAAAATATTCTACTGTACAGAACTGGTATCCAGGAAATGAAGAAGGTGTTGGTGGTGTTTTCAACTTTGTAACTAAAAGAGGAATCTGCTATAAAAATGCAAAAATTTCTTGGACGCAAGTAGAAACAGGATCGGCTGTAACTTGGAAATATCCTTCTTGTATTTTGAAAGGTGATAATTCTATCGGGGAGTTTTTCTCAGTAGCAGTTACCAACAATAGGCAACAAGCTGATACAGGTACAAAAATGATTCACCTTGGAAAAAACACAAAAAGTACAATCATTGCAAAAGGAATTTCGGCAGGAAAAAGTAACGGAAATTACAGAGGATTAGTGAAGATATCAAAAGGAGCTACTGGCTCAAGAAATTTCTCGCAATGTGATTCTTTATTGATGGGAGACAAATGTGGTTCACACACTTTCCCATATATTGAAGTGAAAAATAATTCTTCCAAAGTAGAACATGAAGCAACTACTTCAAAAATTGGAGAAGACCAAATATTCTATTGTAACCAAAGAGGGATTGGAACAGAAGCAGCAATTGCCTTAATCGTAAATGGATATTGCAAGGATGTACTTAATCAGTTACCAATGGAGTTTGCAGTAGAAGCACAAAAATTATTAGAAATCAGCCTAGAAGGTTCAGTAGGTTAAAAACAATAAGATGTTAAAAATAAAAAACTTAAAAGCAGGAATTGAAGATAATCAAATCCTAAAAGGAATAAACTTAGAAGTAAAAGCAGGTGAGGTACACGCAATAATGGGGCCAAATGGTTCAGGGAAAAGCACACTTGCTTCTGTACTTGCAGGAAAAGAGGACTATGAAGTAGAGGGTGGAGACATCACTTTTGAAGGGGAGGATTTATTGGAATTATCACCCGAACAAAGAGCGCACAATGGTGTATTTCTTTCATTTCAGTATCCAATTGAAATTCCTGGTATTTCAGTTTCTAACTTTATCAAAACTTCACTTACCGAAAAGAGAAAATCTTTGGGGCTAGAGGCAATGCCAACCAAAAATTTACTAAAGATGATGCGTGAAAAGATGGAACTGTTAAGCATCAAAAAAGGATACTTATCTCGCAACATGAATGAAGGGTTTTCAGGAGGGGAGAAGAAAAGAAATGAAATTTTTCAGATGGCAATGTTGGAGCCAAAATTAGCCATTTTAGATGAAACAGATTCAGGGCTAGATATTGACGCTTTAAGGATAGTTGCCAATGGTGTAAACAAGTTAAAAAGTGCTGATAATGCAACTATTGTAATTACACATTACCAAAGATTATTGGACTATATTATCCCTGACTTTGTACATGTATTGTATAACGGAAGAATAATAAAATCAGGAGGAAAAGAACTCGCTTTAGAGCTAGAGGAAAAAGGATATGATTGGTTAACTAAACAAGCAGACGAACAGTGGGCTTAATTCAAAATTTAAAATCTTATTCAGAAAATATTAATTTATCTTCTGATAAAAAAGAGTTGCTGAATTCTTTTTTCGAAAAAGGATTTCCAACAATTAAGGATGAAGAGTGGAAGTACACTTCCTTAAAAAAGGTAATAGCAAACGATTATTCTATTGAAAATAAGGGAGAAATTGTTGATGCTTTATCAATAGAAAAATATTCCTTAGGACTTGAAAACCGTATTATATTTTCGGATGGGAAACTGATAAATACACCTAAAATTGAAGGAGTAAGTATTAGTGGTTTTTCTGATTTTGAAAGTAGGTTAGAAAATACTATTTCAGCTCTAAATTCCGCTTTATCAAAAAACGGATTTACAATAACTGTAGCCAAAAACACGATTGTAAATGCACCTATAGAAATATTGTTTTTGAATACTGCTTCAGATAATTTTTCACAATACAGAAACCTAATTTCTGTTGGAGAAAATGCAGAGATAAAGTTTGTAGAAAGAATACAAAACATAAATAATTCATCTTCTTTTGTAAATCATTTTACACAGATAAATTGTGATAAAAACACAAAAGTAGAATACAACAAAATACAGAATAATAATCCTGATACAAAACTAATTGACACAGTTGATGTATACCAAAATCAGGATTCTACTTGTAATATAAACACCCTTATTTTTGGAGGTAGCTTCACAAGGAACAACCTTAATTTTGAACAAAACGGAACAAATTGCGAAAGCAATATGAATGGCGTTTCAATGTTGGATAATAAGCAGTTGGCGGACAACCATACTTTTGTGGATCATAAAAGCGCACACTGCAGAAGTAACGAAATGTACAAAGGAGTTTATTTAGGAGAAAGTAAAGGAGTATTTAATGGGAAAATTATGGTACGCCCTGATGCACAAAAAATTGATGCTTTCCAATCCAACAACAATCTTTTGCTAAGCGAAACTTCTACTATTGATAGCAAACCTCAGCTAGAGATTTATGCTGATGATGTAAAATGTAGTCATGGTTGTACTATCGGGCAATTGGATGAAGACGCCCTCTTCTACATGAGAAGTAGAGGTATTGGAATTGCAGAAGCAAAAGCAATACTTACCTATGCATTTGCATCAGAAGCAATCAACAATATTACGGTAGAGCCAGTACAATTATTAGCACAACAATTACTTGCCAAAAAACTAAATGTTGATTTAGATTTTAACCTATAAATGATAAATATTGACAAAATACGAGCCGCATTCCCTATCCTAAGCCGCAAGGTAAATGGGCAGGATTTAGTGTATTTTGACAATGGAGCAACAACCCAAAAACCACAAGCAGTAATTGATGCAGAAAGCAATTATTATGCAAATGAAAATGCCAATGTACACAGAGGAGTTCATTTTTTAAGCGGATTGGCAACCGATAAGTTTGAAGAAACTAGAAACACAATTCAAGCTTTTATTGGTGCTAAACATAGCCCTGAAATCATTTTTACCAAAGGAACTACCGATTCCATTAACCTTGTTGCAAACGGATTCAGAACACTTTTAAATAAAGGTGATGAGGTAATTATTTCCGAACTGGAACACCATTCCAATATTGTGCCTTGGCAAATGTGTTGCCAGCAAAGTGGTGCAACTTTAAAAGTAATTCCTTTGTTGGATGATGGGAGTTTGGATATGATAGAATTTGACAACCTCCTTTCAGAAAACACAAAATTAGTAGCCGTTTCTCATATTTCCAATGCACTAGGAACGATAAATGATATTGAAACTATCATTGCAAAATCACATAAAATAGGCGCACAAGTTTTGATTGATGGAGCACAAGCAGCATCACATATTGCTTTGGATATGCAAAAACTAGATGCTGATTTCTATTGTTTTTCGGCACACAAAATGTTCGGCCCAACAGGAGTAGGAGTTCTATACGGAACAGAAGAAAGTCTAAACGCATTACCTCCTTACCAAGGTGGTGGAGAAATGATAAAGGAAGTAAGTTTCGAAAAAACTACTTACGCTTGTCTTCCTCATAAATTTGAAGCAGGAACACCCAATATTGCGGGGGTAATTGCTTTTAAAGCGGCAATTGATTTTATTACTGATTTAGGAGTTGAAAACATTGCAAAATATGAAGATGAATTGTTGCAATACGCAACATCCGAAATACTAAAGATTGAAGGCGTTAAAATTTACGGAACAGCTAAGCACAAATCAGCTATTCTATCTTTTAATATTGAAGGCTTGCATCCTTATGATATCGGTATGATAGTGGATAAATTGGGAGTTGCAATCCGAACAGGACACCATTGCACGCAACCGATTATGAAGAAGTTTAATATCCCTGGAACGGCACGAATTTCATTAGCAGTTTACAATACAAAACAGGAAATTGATATCTGTATGAAAGCCATTAAAAAGGCAAAATTAATGTTATCGTAATGAGTACAATACAAAATATACAAGAAGAGTTAATAGAAGATTTTGAGATGTTTGACGACTGGATGCAGAAGTACGAATACCTTATTGACCTAGGAAAAGAACTCTCGCCAATTGACGCAAAACACAAAACGGAAGACAACCTAATAGCAGGCTGTCAAAGTAGAGTTTGGCTACATGCTGAAAAGCAAGATGGAAAAATTATTTATACAGCCGATAGTGATGCGATAATGACAAAAGGAATTATTGCTATATTGATAAGAGTGCTTTCTGACCAAAAAGCAGAGGATATAATAAGTGCCGATTTAGGTTTTATTGATAAAATAGGATTAAAAGAACAACTATCAGCAACCAGAGCAAATGGATTGGTATCTATGATTAAAAAAATAAAATTATACGCTTTAGCGTTTAGCAAATAGACGTTAGACCGTTACACTTTTAGTATAAAGATATTAGACAAAAAAAGAACAAAGAGATAATAAAAGAAACTAGAGAAGAAGAGAATAGATTGTTTGCCAAGTCTAAAATCTCAATACTAACATCTCAAATCTAATTAATATGAAAACAGAAGAAGAATTACAAAAAATAGGAGAAGAAGTAGTGGAGGTAATCTGTGAGATTTACGATCCTGAAATACCTGTAAACATCTATGCACTTGGGCTTATTTATGATGTGCAAGTAAGTGAGGATTGTGATGTAAACATCACAATGACTTTAACATCCCCTAATTGCCCAGTTGCCGAAACTTTACCTGTTGAAATTGAAGAAAAAGTAAAAGTAATTCCTGCAGTAAAAAAAGTAGTAGTAGAAATTGTATTTGAGCCAACTTGGACAAAAGATATGATGAGTGAAGAGGCAAAACTAGAACTAGGAATGCTATAAAATGAGTGGAGAAATTGTAAATAGAGTAGCAAATAGTAGTTTAATTACTATCGATTTGGCGGATTATGCACCAACAAAATCTATTGCAGTTTTGGATATTAAACAATTTCTTTTTGAAGGGATTTTCCTGAAAGAAAAAGAATTCCGAGCAAGTTTAAAAGAGTTCGATTTTAGCAATTATACCAACAAAGTTGTAGCACTTAATTGTAGCACGGATGCGATAGTACCTATGTGGGCTTTTATGCTCGTTACATCTTATTTAAATACCGCTAATGCTGAAATCCATTTTGGAGCAAAAGCAGAAGTATTTCAACAAATTTTTGCTAATAATATTGACGCCATTGACCCTAGTGAATTTGAAAGTAAAAAAGTAATTGTAAAAGGTTGTGGACAAATTCCACTAACGGAAGTCCTTTACATTGCCATCACTAAAAAATTACAAAACACAGTAAGTAGTTTAATGTTCGGGGAAGCTTGTTCGGCTGTTCCCGTTCTTAAAAATAAATAATGAATCAAAATATTCAACACATAAATACTCAGATTGCTGAGCATAGAAGAGCAGTAGTTAATCACCCATTATATAACCAACTGAACAGCATTGAGGATGTGCAAAAACTCATGGAAATTCATGTATATGCCGTTTGGGATTTTATGTCCTTACTAAAAGGATTACAAATTGAA
>Ga0233426_10000345_pt1 | contig 51011 bp, 55 predicted proteins | sample SI_118_April2016_6_FD_179875 | JGI IMG/M metagenome (GOLD analysis project Ga0233426, IMG submission 179875) | Seawater microbial communities from Saanich Inlet, British Columbia, Canada - SI_118_April2016_10_MG | ecosystem: Environmental > Aquatic > Marine > Inlet | place: Canada: British... | reverse complement strand
TATAATATATCCAAATCCAACTAAAAGTGTAATTTATTTGTCAGAAAAGGTAGAGTTTATATTGTACAACATCTTAGGTGAGATTATACTTATTGGAGATAATAATAAAATTGATTTAAGTAGTTTTAATAATGGTATTTACATTTTTGAAAGTGAAGATCTGCGAACAAAAATCATTAAAGAATAATAATTGAAAAAGAAAACCCACTCAATTGAGTGGGTTTCTTTTTGGTGGGCTTTACGGTCCTAATCTCGAACTTTTTAAAAATTATTAAGTAAGTTTGCAGTATGAAAAAAGTAGATGTGTTAGTTATTGGTATAGGTGATAATTGGAAGGTTGATAATAATCATTCATTATTCCAGCTACAGTATTATTCATGCCATGATTGTGCTGAGAGTATTAAATATATTCAAGTATGGTTTAATAACGATTCTGCTCAACTTATTACCAGATCTTTTTAATTATTTTATATTAATAGACAGATTAAAATGCATTTAATAGAAAGATTAAACAAAATTATCTCATATATTATTAAAAATTCCAATTTCTATAAGGACCGTATCAATAGAGATTTAATTCTAAATAGCGTTTCTGACTTAAAAAAGTTTCCTTTTACTTCAAAAGATGACATTACTGTATTTAATGATGATTTTTTATGTGTTGAAGAAACAAGAGTTAGAGATTTTGTAACTACTTCTGGCACCTTAGGCAATTCTACTTCTTTTTATTTAACAAGGAATGATTTAAATAGATTAGCAAAAAATGAAATGCATTCTTTGAAAATTAGTGGAGTTAATCAATCTGATAAGGTTTTATTAACTACCACTATAGATAAATGTTTTATGGCTGGTTTAGCCTATTTTTTAGGATGTCAAGAATTAAGTGTTGGTGTAATTAGAACTGAGTAATGGAGTATATAGATTTGATGGAAAAAAATTCAAAAACTATAATGTTCCAATTTCAATTATGGGGATGAAGAATGACAAAAAAGGAAATTTATGGTTAGGTGGCGCAGGTGGATTATATAGAATCAATCTGAATGGAAAGGTCATAAACGTAACCACAAATGGACCATAGAACTAAAATAAAACTCGATTTGAAAAAACAATACTATTACAATAATACAAAAACCCACTCAAAAGAGTGGGTTTGTTTTTTGGTGGAGCTGGGGGGTATCGAACCCCCGTCCAAACAAGGAATTAAATAACTTTCTACATGTTTATCTTATTTTGGTTTTCGAAATTAGGTTGGAAATAAGCAATCCAAACCTAACCCTTAGCTTTTTAAAGTTTTGCAAGTTTATAAAAGCAATAAACCCACTATCCTGATTTTGATTATGTTTCAAGATTTATAGGAGACAGGAAGTCCTATAAAAGAAACAAAAGCTTACGTAATTATATAAATTAGGCAGCTAAAGCGTAATTATTTTCGCCAATTAAAAATGTGAATTTTAATATTTACGAGCTAAAATACAATGCTCGACATGCTTACTACAAAACGCACTTGCAGTCAAATCCAGTCAGCCCCAATAAATTAATGAACTTTTGCAAAATTACAAAAATCACTAGTTAAGTGTTGTGCTTTTTTTACTTTTGTGCACGAAATATATATATGATTATGAAGATAGGTGTTTTAAAAGAAGAAAAAGTACCAGCTGATAAGCGTGTTCCACTAACGCCAAAGCAATGTAGAGTGCTGCTTAATACCTATCCAAACCTTGAGATTGCAGTAAAAAGTAGTGGTACTAGGTGCTTTCCTGATGAGATGTATATAGCAGAAGGAATACAAGTTGTTAATGAATTGTCTGATTGTGATGTGTTGATAGGAGTGAAGGAAGTGCCAAAAAGTTCACTAATACCTAATAAAACATATTTCTTTTTCTCTCATACTATAAAGGAACAGCCTTATAATAGAGGTTTGCTCAACCTGATGATTAAATTAAATATCACTATGGTTGATTATGAGGTTTTAAAAACTCAAAATGGGAAAAGATTATTAGGTTTTGGGAGGTATGCAGGTATAGTAGGAGCATATAATGGTTTTTTAACATATGGATTGAAATCAGGAAAATACAAGTTAAACCCTGCGCATTCTTGTAAGGATAGGGTTGAGATGGAAGGGGAGATGAGTAAGATAAAGTTAAGCAATGAAAAGATAATTATAACAGGTAATGGTAGGGCAGGAAATGGTGTTTTGGAAATAATTCAGAAAGCAAATATCAGAGAAGTTTCAAAATCAGAATTCCTAAACAATACTTTTGATGAAGCTGTTTTTGTTCACCTTAATACTATGGATTACAATGAGAGAATTGATGGTTCCAAATCTAATAAGTCTGAATTTTATAAGCAGCCAGAATTGTATTGCTCCTCATTTATGGATTATGCTAAACAAGCTGATATTTTTATTGCAGGACATTATTATAGTTCAGGTTCTCCTTATTTATTTACTAGAGAAGATGCTAAACATTCAGACTTTAACATTAAAGTTGTAGCGGATGTTTCGTGTGATATTGATGGGCCAGTTGCGTCAACTATTCGCCCTTCAATAATAGTGGACCCTATTTATGGATATAATCCAATTTCTGAAACTGAAGATAGTTTTCTACAAGAAGGAAATATTGCTGTAATGGCTGTTGATAATTTACCTTGTGAACTTCCAAAAGATGCGTCAGAAGATTTTGGAAATGAACTGTTAGAAAAAATACTCCCATCATTAATAATGAGTGATGATGAACAAATAATTGAAAATGCAACTATTTGCAAAAATGGTGATTTAACACCAAATTTTGAATACTTAAGAAATTACGTAAACGGAAATTAAATTGCTTTTAATTCAGCAATAGTCTCAGTAGGATTATCTGATTTAAATATAAAGCTTCCTGCGACTAATACATCAGCACCTGCATCTAATAATTTCCTTGCGTTAGATGAAGTTACCCCACCATCAATTTCTATATGAGTATTTAGACCTTGCTTATTAGCCATCTGTCTAAGTTTTCTTACTTTATTGTAAGTCATTTCTTCAAACTTTTGCCCTCCAAATCCTGGATTTATTGACATTAATAAAACCATATAACATTTAGGTAAAATATCTTCTAAAACACTTACTGGAGTTGTTAAGTTTAAAACTACACCAGCTTTACACCCCACATCTTTAATCTGAGTAAGTGTCCTGTGTAAATGTACTGTTGATTCGTAATGTACAGTAATGATATCTGCACCAACTTTTGCAAACTCCTCAATATAGCGTTCCGGCTTTTCTATCATTAGGTGTACATCAAGTGGTTTTGTTGCGTGTTTATTTATAGCCTGAATTACTGGCATTCCATAAGATATATTTGGGACAAAATGACCATCCATTACGTCAATATGAAACCAATCAGCTTGGCTATTATTTATCATTTCACAATCTCTTTGAAGGTTTCCGAAATCTGCTGCTAATATTGAAGGTGCTATTTTGTGTGACATTTTTATTTCTTTTTTGCAAACATAGATAAAAAAAAGAGGGCTAAAAGCCCTCTTTCAATTTATCCTAAATAAGTTTTCAAGATTTTACTTCTTGATGTTTGTTTGAGTCGCCTAACAGCTTTCTCTTTAATTTGCCTAACTCTTTCTCTAGTTAAATCAAATTTCTCACCAATCTCTTCAAGAGTCATTGCATGTCCAGCATTTAATCCAAAATATGAAGAAACAACATCAGCCTCTCTAGCTGTTAAAGTATCTAAAGCTCTTCTAATTTCTTCTCTTAATGATTCTAACATTAATTGAGCATCAGGGTTTGGACTGTCTTCTGACCCCATTACATCATAAAGATTGCTATCCTCACCTTCAATTAAAGGGGCGTCCATTGATACATGCCTTCCTGTATTTTTTAATGATTGCTTAACTTCAGTAATTGAAAGTTCTACCATATCTGCAATTTCTTCAGGAGTAGGAGGTCTTTCAAATTTTTGTTCTAAAGCAGCATACGCCTTATTAATTTTATTGATAGAACCAATTTTATTAAGTGGCAACCTAACAATACGAGATTGTTCAGCTAAAGCTTGTAAAATTGACTGACGAATCCACCAAACAGCATAAGAAATAAACTTAAATCCTCTAGTTTCATCAAAACGCTTTGCAGCTTTAATAAGTCCAAGATTTCCTTCATTAATTAAATCAGGTAGAGTTAATCCTTGATTTTGATATTGCTTAGAAACAGAAACTACAAAACGTAAATTTGCTTTGGTTAATTTTTCAAGAGCTCTTTCGTCACCAGCTTTAATTTTTTGTGCTAACTCTACTTCTTCTTCAGCAGTAATTAAATCTACTCTTCCAATTTCTTGTAAGTATTTGTCAAGTGATGCAGTTTCTCTATTAGTAACCTGCTTTGTAATTTTTAGTTGCCTCATTTGTATTTTTTTTAGTTAGTAATCTTGTGCTCCATCTTTATACGAACAGTTTTGAAAAAGGTTACATTTAGTTTAAAAAAATATTATTTTTTTTCTGGCTTAGGTAAAAGCACTTTTCTTGATAACTTAAGTTTACCACTTCTTTCATCAATAGCAATCAATTTCACTTCAATTGTATCACCTTCTTTAAGTACATCCTCAACATTCTCAACTCTTTCCCAAGCTAACTCAGAAATATGAACTAATCCATCAGTGTTTGGAGCAATTCCAACAAAGGCACCATAAGGCATAATTGATTTTACTTTTCCTTTATAAATTTCACCAACTTCTGGCATAAATGCAATTGATTTAATTTTTTCAACTGCAGAATCAATACCATCTTGATCAGTTCCTAAAATCTCAACTACACCCATATCATCAATTTCTTCAATAGAAATATTTGTTCCTGTAGATGCTTGTAATTCTTGAATAATTTTTCCTCCAGGTCCAATAATCCCACCAATAGTTGATTTTGGAACTTTTAATACTACAATTTTTGGAGTTTGAGGTTTTAACTGAACTCTTGGCTCTGCAATTGTTTCAATAATTTTCCCTAAAATATGTAATCTCCCTTCTTTTGCTTGGTTTAAGGCCTTATCTAAAATTTCGTAAGATAATCCTTGTACTTTGATATCCATTTGACAAGCAGTAATACCATTAGCAGTACCACAGATTTTAAAGTCCATATCTCCTAAATGATCTTCATCACCTAAAATATCAGAAAGTACAGCATAGTTGTTTGGGTCTTTCTCATCAGAAATTAACCCCATTGCAATACCAGAAACTGGTTTTTGGATTTTAACTCCTGCATCCATTAATGCCAAAGTACCAGCACAAACTGTTGCCATTGAAGATGATCCATTCGATTCTAAAATATCCGAAACAATTCTTACTGTATAAGGATTGTCAGCAGGAATCATCTTTTTTAATGCTCTTTGTGCTAAATTTCCGTGTCCGATTTCTCTTCTACTTACGTTAAATTTCATTCTAGCTTCTCCTGTAGAGAAAGGAGGGAAATTGTAGTGTAAGTAGAAACTTTCATGTCCTTGATGGGTTACTCCATCTAAACGGTTTACATCAGTAGCTGAACCTAAAGTTACAGTTGTTAATGATTGAGTTTCACCCCTTGTAAATACAGCTGATCCATGTGGGCTATATAAATAATCTACTTCACACCAAATAGGTCTTATTTCAGTTGTTGCTCTTCCATCTAATCTCTTTCCTTCTGCTAACACCAGACTTCTTATCGCTTCTTTTTCAACATCATGGTAGTATACCCCAATTAATTTTGAATCATATGTTTCAACCTCATCTTCTGATAAGCTTGCAATCCAATCTGTTTTTACAGCTTTGAATTTAGTTGACCTTTCATCTTTACCTAAACCTTCCTCAGCTACAGCATAAACAGAATCATAAGTTTCTGCTTTAATTTTAGCTTTTAAATCTTCATCATGATTTTCATGACAGTATTCTCTTTTATCAGCTGAAACACCAACTTGAGCAGCTAATGCTAACTGTGCAGCACATTGTACTTTAATTGCTTCATGTCCAATTTTGATTGCTTCAATCATTTCAGCTTCTGAAACTTCACTCATTTCACCTTCAACCATTGCAACACTATCAGCTGATGCTCCAACCATAAGGTCAATATCTGCATTTTCTAAGTCAGCTGCTGATGGGTTAATTACATAACTTCCATTAATTCTTGCTACTCTACATTCTGAAATTGGTCCGTTAAACGGAATATCAGAAAGTGAAATTGCAGTAGAAGCAGCAAGTGCAGCTAAAGCATCAGGCTTTACATTAGGGTCATGTGAGTTTAAAGATATCATAATTTGTACCTCAGCATGATAATCACTAGGAAACATAGGCCTTAATATTCTATCAACTAATCTCATTACCAATATTTCTTGGTCAGTTGGTCTTCCTTCTCTTTTTAAGAATCCTCCAGGGAATCTTCCATCAGCAGCAAATTTCTCTCTATAGTCTACTGTTAATGGTAAAAAATCCACTCCTTCTCTAGCTTCAAAACTAGAAACTACAGTTGCAAGCATATGAGTGTTTCCCATTCTTAATTCAACTGAACCGTGTGCTTGTTTTGCTAATTTTCCTGTTGAGATAGAAATTTCTCTTCCATCTTCTAACGTAATAATTTGTTTTTCTTCTTTTATCATCTTGTCTTCTTTGTTTATAAATTAAAAAAGGCAATAAAACTATTGCCTTTTTTGAGTTTGTCTGTCTTTTTATTATCTTCTTAGACCTAAATCCTTAACTAACTTTCTATAAGCTAAGATGTCTTTTCCTTTTAAGTAGTCTAATAATTTTCTTCTTTTTCCAACCATTAATTGTAATGATCTTTGTGTTCCGTAATCTTTACGGTTGCTTTTTAAGTGCTCAGTTAAATCAGATATTTTCTTAGTAAATAATGCTACTTGAGAGTAAACTGATCCTGAATCTTTGGCGTCTTTACCAAATTCTTTGAAAATTTTTTCTTTTTTTTGTGTTGTTAAGCTCATGTTTTTCTTTTTAAAACCTCTTTATTTTATGGGCTGCAAATTTAGTAAAATATTTAATAAATTGCCTTTTTGATAATTTATTTATTTTTTGATAATTCTGAATAGTTGTGCAAGTTTTTCTTTTAATTCTTTTCTGTCAATAATCATATCAATAAAACCGTGTTCTTGTAAGAATTCTGATGTTTGGAATCCTTCAGGTAAATCTTTACCAATAGTTTCTTTAACTACTCTAGGCCCTGCAAATCCAATTAGTGCATTTGGCTCTGCTATATTCATATCTCCAAGCATGGAAAATGATGCAGTTGCTCCTCCAAAAGTAGGGTCGGTACATAATGAAATATAAGGTAACCCAGCTTTTCCAAGTTGTGCAAGTTTTGCTGATGTTTTTGCTAATTGCATTAATGATATTGCTGCTTCCATCATTCTTGCTCCACCTGATTTTGAGATAATAATCATTGGATGTTTGTTCTCTCTTGAATAGTCAATTGCTCTAGCAATTTTCTCTCCAACCACCGATCCCATTGATCCTCCAATAAATTTGAAATCCATACTTGCAATTACAACTGTTTCTCCTTTTAGTTTTCCATGTGCAGTTCTTACAGCATCTTTCAATCCTGTGTTTTTCTGCATTGATTTTACTCTATCAGTATATTTTTTCTTGTCAGAAAACTTTAAAGGATCTAGTGAAGTCATGTTTGCATCAAGCTCAGTAAATTTATTGTTATCAAATAATAATTCAAAATATTCTTTTGAGCCAATTCTAGAATGGTAATTACAATTAACACAACAATGAGAATTCTGTTGATGTTCTTCTGTAGTGATAATTCTTTTACACTTTGGACATTTGTACCAAAGCCCATCAGGAGTTTCTTTTTTCTGATGAGTTTCAGTAGTAATTCCTTCTTTTATTCTTTTAAACCAACCCATATTATGCGTTTGTATTTATGTTATTTAAATCATTAAATGATCTTGTTAATCTTGTTTTAAAAGTAAGTTCCCCCTCTCTTAAATATTTTCTAGGATCATAATACTTTTTATTTGGTTTTTCTTCTCCTTCAGGGTTTCCAATTTGAGTTTTTACATAATCATTTTTAGCTAAAAAGTAATCTCTTACTCCTTCAGTGAATCCCCATTGTAAATCAGTGTCAATGTTCATTTTGATTACACCATAGCCTATAGCTTCAGTAATTTCTGCTTTACTCGATCCTGAACCACCATGAAACACAAAATTAATTGGCTGCTTTTCAGTTCCAAATTTTGCTTCAATAAATTTTTGGGAATTATCAAGAATTTTTGGGGTCAGTACTACATTTCCTGGCTTGTATACTCCATGTACATTTCCAAAGGCAGCAGCAATAGTGAATTTATCACTTATTTTCATTAATTCTTCATAAGCATAAGCTACCTCTTCAGGTTGAGTGTATAGTTTAGAAACATCAACATCAGTGTTGTCAACTCCATCTTCTTCTCCACCTGTAATTCCTAATTCAATTTCTAAAGTCATGTCAATAGCACTCATTCTTTTTAAGTACTGTTTACATAATTCAATATTTTCTTCTAAAGGTTCTTCCGACAAATCAATCATGTGAGAAGAATATAAAGGTTTTCCGTATGCTGCATAGAATTCTTCACCTGCTTCCAGTAGCCCATCAATCCAAGGTAATAATTTTTTTGCGGCATGGTCAGTATGTAAAATGATACTTGCTCCATAAAGTTCTGCCATCTGATGAACATGCATTGCTCCAGAAATTCCTCCTGCAATAGCTGCTTCATGATTTTCATTAGACAGCCCTTTTCCAGCATAAAAAACACAACCCCCATTTGAGAACTGAACTATAGAAGGTGAATTTAATTCTGCTGATGTTTCGAGAACAGCATTGACTGTACTTGTATTACTAACATTTACAGCTGGTAAAGCATATTTATTTAGTTTTGCATCTGCAAATACTTCTTGTAATTCTTCTCCTGTAAGTACTCCTGCTTTAAATTTAGACATTAGATTTTTTATTTTTAAATTTGGAAGAACAAAATTATAAGATTGTTGTTAATTTGAGCACGGATTTTACAATAATTTCATATTATTGATTATTAATAAAAAACAAAGCTAGTGATTACTAAAAATCAGATTAAATTTATAAAGAGTTTGTCTCTTAAAAAGAACAGAATAAAGGAGCAATTATTTATAGCTGAAGGGGAGAAGGTAGTTTCAGAACTATTAAGGTCAGATTTTGAAATTAAAAATATTTATGCAACAAAAGAATGGAAAGTAAGTAATGATAATATTACTCAAATTAGTAATGCAGAGTTGCAAAGAATTAGCAACTTAAAATCTCCTAATAAGGTATTAGCAGTTGTTCAGTTTAAGCTTCATAAAATTATAAAACATGACGGGATAACTCTTGTTTTAGACGATATAAATGATCCAGGAAATTTAGGTACAATCATTAGAATGTGTGACTGGTTTGGTGTAAAACAAATTATTTGTTCTAAAAATACGGTTGATATATTTAATCCTAAAGTTGTGCAATCTGCAATGGGTTCTGCATTTAGAGTGCAAGTTAATTATACTGACTTAGAAAATTATTTATCAGAGATTAAAACACCAATATATGGCGCTTTTATGGATGGTAAGAATCTAAAAGAAGTTAAGCTTCCTAAATCTGCTCATTTAGTATTGGGTAATGAAGCAAATGGAATTTCTGCTGAAATTAATAAATTAATTACAGATAAAGTTGCAATAAAAAATATTGGAAATAGTGCAGAATCATTAAATGTAGCGGTTGCTACTTCAATTTTATTGCATGTGTTTTGTGATTAATCTTTCCCAGATCTAAATTGCTCTTACCACCTCAATCCTTCCCAGCCACATTCATTGCAAACATATCGTCTAGCATCAAACATTCTGAAAGTAAAATGGTGTATTAGTTGATCTTTTTGTGTTCTTCTAACTCTATTTAAAGCTGCATGGCAATCGGGGCAATAATTATTGCAATTTCCATCAGATTGTTTTTTTCCTAATTCTAGATATCGCACAAAAAATAATAGTATAAGATACGCTATTACTAGAAGGAATGCTAATAAAAATTGATCCATTAAGTGGTGGTTTTTTGTTGGTGCTACTTACTTTTCGTGAGCAATATTACAAAAATTCCAGCAGTTTTTTTAACAAATGTAAAAAATCTGGCTTAATAATTAACTAATTAAGATGAAAACAATTTTAATTTATTCAAAAGTAAACGAAAGCATCCAGCCGTTTGTTGTTAGCCTGTTAAGTGATTGAGTGTAAACAGATTCGTCTTTTGAAAGCAAGTTAAGTAATCCGTAAGATAATTTTATTTGTGGAGAGAATTTAAAGTATTCTAAGTAAAAATCTAAACCAAAACCAATTTCACCCATTAAATCATTTTTTTTCAATTTTACAATTTCCTGCCCTTCGTCATCAATTTTATCTTGAGAAGCAATATCCATACTGTACTTTAATCCTCCAATTACATAAGTTCTGAAATTATTATATCTGGCAGATTTGTATTTAATGTAAATCGGAAAATCAATGAGTGTAGATTCTATTCTTTTGATGTGCTCATCATCTTTGTGTTCCTCATCTATAAATCCATAATATAAATGTCTTTCTCCAAAAACTAAAGTTGGAACAAATCTTAAATCTGTATATTTTCCAATTCTGAGATTAGATACAATACCCAAATTAAATCCTTTTTGACTTTTTGAATGAAGCGTTTTTAAAGTATCATTTGTAATAGTATTCGAATTCTTCTGCATGTTAAAATTCAAATCATTTATTCCTAGCGTAAAACCAAAATGTAATTTTTTGTAATCGTATTGTATTAAGTTTTGTGCTCTTTTATTCCTTTGAGCTTTAGAGGTAAGTGTCCCTAAAGACAAGGCAAGTAAAAGGAAATATGTAGTGAGTTTTTGCATCAGCCCCTTAACGAATTCTGTTTTATTTTATTGCAATATAAAGTGATACAATTCCAAATGTGAGAGGGATGTGCTTACAATCTCTAAATCCTACATTTTTAAGTTCAACAATAAACTTTTCTCCTGATGGAAATGCATCAACAGATTCTGGTAGATAAGAATATGCTGATTTGTCCTTAGAAATCCAAGCCCCAATAGTTGGCAAAACATGATGAAAATACAATGTATATAATTGTTTTAATGGAAAATATTTTGGAGTAGAAGGCTCTAAAATTACTACTATTCCATCCTTATTTAAAACTCTTTTCATTTCTGACAAACCTTTATTAAGATTCTCAAAATTCCTAACTCCAAATCCTGCTGTTATAGCATCAAATGTATTGTCATTAAAAGGTAAGCTCTCAGAGTCTGCTAATTGAAGAGAAATTCTGTTATTTAGGTTTTTCTTCCTTATTTTCTCAATCCCAACATTTAGCATTCCTTGTGAAATATCTATGCCAGTAATTTTTGCATCTGTATATTTTGCTGCACTTACTGCAAAATCTCCTGTTCCAGTTGCAATGTCAAGTATTGTTTTAGGATTATTTGTTAGCTTTTTAATTGCAATTTTACGCCAAACATTATCCATTCCTAATGATAATGAATGATTTAAAAAATCGTAACTATTTGCGATATTATCAAACATTTCAGAAACTTGTTTTTTCTTGCTTTTTGAACTATTGTAAGGCGTTACTTTTGACATTAATTAATATGTTTTTTTGCTTCAGTAAGCAATTTATCTTTATTAATTGACACTACTCCAACTTCCTCACAAACAATCCCTCCAGCTAGAGTAGAAAGAATTGAAAGTTGTGAGTAATCCATTTTTGAAGCAAGACATAATGATGCTACAGATACTACTGTATCTCCAGCACCAGAAACATCAATAATGTTTCTTTTAAATGCAGGTGTATGTGTAAAGTTATCTTTTGAGTTTATACAAATACCTCTTTCGGATAAAGTTAAAAGGATACCATTAGCATTTAGTTTTTCTCTTAATTTATTAGTTGCTTTCTCAATTTCATTTACTTTGTCAGCATTAAAGTCAATATTCAGTCCATTTTTAATCTCTATTAGATTTGGTTTAAATATGGTACAGTTTTTATAGGAATTGAAGTTCTGTTTTTTAGGATCTACTATTGTTGGAATTCCTTTTTTATTTGCTGTTGCTATTACACTTTCAATAACTTCAGGAGTAAGCACCCCTTTGTTGTAGTCTTGTAAAATAATAACATCAATATCAGCCATTAAACTTTCGGTAAGTTTTAAGAATTCTTTAGCTTGAACGATAGGGTGGGTTTCTTCCTCATCTATTCTTAATTGTTGCTTTTTTTCAGAAATTACTCTAGTTTTTATAGTTGTTTTTCTTTTGTTATTAGAAAGAATTCCTGCTGTTGAAAGCTTAGATTCTTTCATTAATTCTTTAAACAAAACACCTCTATTTCCTGTTCCTATTACTGAGCATAGGATAGGAGTTGCTCCTAAAGCTTTTAAATTTAAAGCAACATTGGCTGCTCCACCTAATCGGTTTTCATGTTTTTTTACTTCTACAACAGGAACAGGCGCTTCTGGAGACATTCTGTTTATTTCTCCCCACATATAAGCATCAATCATAGCATCACCTACAATAATTACTTTTTTATTGTTAAACCCCTGAAATAATGTATTTAAATCCATTAGCTTAATTTTGCTAATTGATTCTTAATTCTTCCCATTGCCTCCATCAATTTATCATCTGCTGCTGCATACGAAATTCTAACACATTCAGGGTTACCAAAGGCATCACCAGCTACAAAAGCAACATAACAACTGTTTAGTAAATACATACAAAAATCATTTGCATTGTTAATGTTAGTAGTGCCGTCAGATTTACCAAAATAATAACTCACATCAGGGAAAACATAAAACGCTCCTTGAGGAATATTACATTTGATTCCTTCAATATTATTTAGTTCATTTAATATCATATCTCTCCTTTTTAGGAAAGTAGCTTTCATATCAGCAGTAACTTCTTTAGGATTGGCAAGCATAGCTGTTTCAGCAGCTTTTTGTGCAATTGCACAAGTTGCTGAAGTTATTTGCCCTTGAATTTTATTACAAGCTTTTGCTATCCAAAGTGGTGCGCCAATAAAACCAACACGCCAACCTGTCATAGCATATCCTTTACTTACTCCATTTACAGTGACTGTTCTTTCTTTCATACTAGGAATAGTTCCTATTGAAAAGTGCCCTTCAGTAAAGTTAATATGCTCATAAATCTCATCAGCAATAACATAAATATCAGGATATTTCTCCAACATTTTTGCAATAGCTTCTAGTTCCTGTTTTGTGTAAACCGTTCCACTTGGGTTACAAGGTGAACTGAATATCAATAGCTTAGTGTTGGGTGTAATTGCAGCTTCTAATTCTTCTGGGGTAACTTTAAAATCACTATCAATTGAAGATGGTAATTCAACAGGAACACCTTCAGCTAGCTTTATGATTTCAGCATAACTCACCCAGTAAGGACAAGGTAAAAGCACCTCATTACCAGGGTTTAGTAAACTCAAACATACATTGGCAAGCGACTGCTTTGCTCCAGTAGAAGTTACAATTTGATCAGCTGTAAATTCTAAATTATTATCTCTTTTGAATTTGGAGACAATAGCGTTTCTTAACTCAGGTAAACCAGCTACTGGTGTGTAGTGAGAGAAATTATCGTCAATTGCTTTTTTGGCTGCTTCTTTTATAAAATCAGGTGTGTCAAAATCGGGTTCTCCAAGGCTTAAGGCAATTACATCATGACCTTTAGCTTTAAGTTCTCTACTCATTCGTGCCATTGCTAGCGTTGCTGATTCTGCAAGGCGATTTAGTCTATCTGATACTTTTGTCATGCTTTTTTTGTATTTTTTTTAGAGGTGGCAAATATAGGAAATAGTTGTTGGTTGGTTTTACTAGTTGTTTGATTTTGTTTTCTATTTATAAATTTGTAGTTTTGAAGCATGAAAAAGATGATTTTAATCCTTATTTTGGTAATTAGTTGCGCAACAATTACTAAAGCTCAAAAAGTATTCTCAGTTGAATATGCAAGCCAAGCTGATATTAAAGTATTTGTTGCTGATTATGAAAGCAGAGCAGATTTATCTGTTTATAAGGTTGATTACGAAAGCCGAGCAGGAAAGAATGACGGAAATTGGTTTTTTGTAGATTATGCGAGTAGGGCAGATAAGAAAATATTCTTTGTGGAATACGCTTCACAAGCTGATGTTATCATTTATTTTGCAGAATATAGTAGTAGGGCAGGCTGGAAAAAGAAAGAAAAAATGCATTTGTTTTATTAGTTAAAATAAAACAAAAGAGCATATTTTCTATTATATAATATGCCATTTAAGAAAGGAACAAGCGGAAGCCCTATAGAAATAATTAAAAACTATTTAATAACTGACAAATAGTTTTTCCTTTAGTTAATTCTTTTTCCAGCATTTTAAGTTTTCCTGCAGCTTTAAGTGAGTTGTATTGTTTGCTGCCTAATTCTTCTTTTACTATATGGTGTAGCCAGTAACTATTTTGGTTTTCTCTATTTTCATTTTTCCAACCACTACTTATCATTTGTGTATCAAACTTGTTTATGGTTTCAAAGATTTCTAATACACCAATATTTTCTAAAGCTGAGCAAGTACTAACTTGTGGGGTCCAGCCATTTTCCATAGGAGGGAATAGGTGCAAGGCTCTTTTATATTCCATAGCAGCATTTTTTGCTTTTTGCAAATTATCTCCATCTGCTTTGGTGATTATTAAAGCATCAGCCAACTCCATTATTCCTCTTTTTATACCTTGTAATTCATCACCAGCACCTGCTAGCATTAGTAGTAAAAAGAAATCCACCAAATTACTAACTGTAGTTTCACTTTGGCCAACTCCAACTGTTTCAATAAGGATAATTTCAAAGCCTGCTGCCTCACATAAAATAATGCTTTCGCGTGTTTTGTTGGCTACTCCACCTAGCGTTCCACTACTTGGGCTAGGGCGGATAAAGGCATTCTCATCAGCAGCTAGTTCGTGCATACGGCTTTTATCTCCTAATATGCTTCCATGGGTTCTTTCACTTGTAGGATCAATAGCTAATACAGCAACCTTTTTCCCTTGGCTGGTAAGTAGTTTTCCAAAGGATTCAATAAAAGTGCTCTTTCCTACACCAGGAACTCCTGTAACACCAACTCTAATTGATTTTCCGCTATGTGGTAAACATTCAGATAGTAGTTCTTGTGATTGTTCTTCATGCTCAGGTAAAGTGCTTTCTAATAGAGTAATCCCTTGCCCTAAAGCAGTTGGGTTTCCTTTAATTATTTGCTGAGCAAGTTCCATTATTTTACGGCTATTACGGAGATTTCTACATTTACATTCTTTGGTAATACCGAGACTTGAACTGCCTCACGAGCAGGAGGATTTTCTTCAAAACTCTTAGCATATACTTCATTTATGGCTGCATAATCGTTCATGTCCTTCATGAATATACTGCACTTTACTACATTGCTAAAATCCATATCTGCTGCTGTAAGTACTGCTAATATATTCTGCATTACCTGATTTGTTTCAGATGTAATGTTTTCCATTACTAAGTTTCCTGTAGTAGGGTTTATTGCAATCTGACCAGAGCAATAAAGCGTATTATTACTCAATATAGCTTGGCTATAAGGCCCAATTGCTGCAGGAGCATTTTTAGTTGAGATTACTTTTTTCATGTTATTTGTTTCTGTGCCCAAATATAGCACTTCCTACACGAATCATAGTACTACCTTGTTCAATTGCTAATTTGAAATCTCCACTCATCCCCATGGATAGGGTAGTGATGTGCTCATTTTTTATACTATCAAATACAGTTTTAAGGCTTTTGAATTCGTTTACTACTTGCTGAGTGTCATCTGTAAAAGTTGCCATGCCCATCAGTCCTGTAATTCTGATATTCTTAAATTCTTCAGCTTGATTTAGAGCACTTGTAACTTCACTTAGACCAAAGCCAAACTTTGTACTTTCACTTGCAATGTGTACTTGTAAAAGGCAGTCAATTATTCTGTTGTTTTGCTCCGCTCTTTTATTTATTTCTTTCAATAATTTTAGGCTATCCACCCCATGAATTAGAGAGACAAAAGGAGCAATAAATCTTACTTTATTCGTTTGCAGATGACCAATCATATGCCAAGCGATATCCTTGGGTAGTTCTTCTGCTTTTTGCACAAGTTCTTGCACTTTATTTTCTCCAAAGACTCTTTGTCCTGTTTGGTAAGCCTCAAGTATAGCAGTATTGGGTTTCGTTTTGGAAACAGCAACTAAAGCTACCTCTTTTGGTAAACTACTTGTTATTGCTTTTAAGTTACTAGCAATTGTCATTAGTCCAGTGGATAAATAATTAGCCCAGAGCGTAATTTTGGTTCAATATAAGTACTTTTTGGTGGCATACTTAAGTTGTTGTCAGCTACTTCTTTTAATGCATTTATAGGAATAGGCTTTAGTATAAAAGCCACTTCAAATTCTTTGCTATCTACTTTATTCTTAATTTCGGATAGAGGAGTTGTACCTGCTTCAAAAACAATATTTTTATCTGTTTTCTCATCTGTAATATTAAGGATTGGTGCTAATATGTTATTCGATAAAATAGCAGGATCCAACTTGCTTACACAATCTTGTTTTACTGTGCTAGCTATTGCAATTAAGGAATGCCATTCTTCATTTAAATACATGGATATTTCATCCGTTAAAGTAGGGGAGTAAGTTGTGTTCCCTTTTTTTGTTACCGTAAATGACTTACCAATTTCAGTAATCAACTCTGAAGGATTTAGTCCGTTAGTATGTTTTACTAATCGGTTAAAATTAATGATGTTTAATTGATTTTCATCAATCAAGAAACTCATAAAATACTGACTGTTTTCTTTATTGCTTGTTTCTGATAATAGAGCAGAAGAAGCTGACCTATGATGCCCATCTGCAATATATAAATTATCAATTGTGGCAAAAGCATTTGTAATGGTGTCAATGTCATCCGTATTATTGACTAACCATAGTTTATGAACTACTTTATTAGTTGTGGTAAACTCATATTCAGCTCTAGTTCCTTTGTACTGCTGAATAATAGCTGTTATAGTTGTATTTTCTTTATGACACAATAAAACAGGTTCTGCATTAAACCCAGTAGTGTCCAAGTAGCTTTTGAACATTTCTTCCCTAGCTGTAAGCGTATGTTCGTGCTTTTTTATATTACCATTTAAATAATCATCAACTGCAGTAGCTCCAATTATTCCTTCAAATGAATGGTTTCCGTGTATTTGCTGATAAACATAAAACGATTCAGAAGGTTCAGTTATTAAGAAACCAGCCTCTTTAAATTTGTTAAATTTTTCTTTTACAGCTTTAAATTTTACTACTCCTTTCAATTTTATTTTATCCTTATAATCTGGATTAATAATGTGTAAAAAAGTAAAAGGGTTGTGTTCTAACTTCTCCTTTAAAGTTTCATCAGAATAAGATAAATAGGAGCGAGAAGCTACTAAATTTGCTTTATCTCTTGTTGGACGAATGGCTTTAAAAGGGCGAAAGATTGCCATTTTTATTTATTAAAATGAGTTGCAATTTGATTCGCTAATTCTGTTCCAATTCTATCTTGTGCTTCTAGTGTTGCTGCACCAATATGTGGCGTAAGTGAAATTGCATTATGCATACAGATATGAATACTTGGAGTAGGTTCATTGTCAAATACATCCAATCCAGCATAAGCTAGTTTTTCTTTATCTAAAGCAAACATTAAGGCAGTTTCGTCAATTACACCGCCTCTAGCAGCATTCACAATTCCAGCACCTGTTTTCATCATTCCTATTTCTTCAGCACCAATTACAGCCTTATCTCCAATTTTTGGGATATGAAGAGTAATGAAATCTGAATTTGAAAGAACTTCTTTTAAGCTTTCAGTTTCAATAGTAAAAGATTTTTTATCGCCATTAAAAAAGTTTAAAGTAATGTTTACTTCCTCAATAAATTTATCGTGAGCCATAACCTTCATTCCAAGTCCGATTGCTCTTTTGGCAACCTCTTGCCCAATACGACCAAAACCAATAATACCTAAAGTTTTCCCAGCTAACTCTCTACCGTTAGCATACGATTTTTTCAAACTTTTAAAATCAGCATCACCTGTCATTGGCATTTGACGATTACTGTCGAATAAGAAACGAACCATTCCAAATAAATGTGCAAAAACAAGTTCAGCTACTGATGCTGATGAGGCTGCTGGAGTATTAATTACATTAATTCCTTTTTCACGTGCATAGTCTACATCAATGTTATCCATTCCAACACCACCTCTTCCTACAACTTTAAGGTGAGGACAAGCATCAATTAAATCCTTACGAACAGTAGTAGCACTTCTTACTAAAAGTACTTCATAATTTTCAGTATTAATAGTATTTATTAAATCCTCTTGCGCTACTTTCTCAGTAATTACTTCAAATCCTTTTGCGGTTAAAGCATCAATCCCAGCTTGTGAGATTCCGTCATTTGCTAATATCTTAGTCATCTTAATTTTGTTCTAATTTTTTCATTACATCTACTAATACTTGTACACTTTCAATAGGCATTGCATTGTACATTGATGCTCTATATCCTCCAACTGATCTGTGGCCTTTTATACCGCTTATTCCTTCAGCATTCCACATAGTGTCGAAAGCTTCTTCTTTGCTGCTATCCGTTAATAAAAAACAAACATTCATGTTAGAACGATCCTCTTTTGCAGCTGTTCCTTCAAATAATGGGTTTCTATCAATTTCACCATATAATAAATCAGCTTTGGCTTGATTCATTTTTTCAATGGCATCTATACCTCCAAGGTCTTTTAGCCATTGTAAAGTAAGCATGGATACATAAATTGGGAATACAGGAGGGGTGTTGAACATACTGTCCTTACTGATGTGTGTATTGTAATCCAACATAGTTGGGATTTCCCTTCCTGTTTTACCTAAAATTTCATCTTTTACAATTACTAGTGTTGTTCCTGCAGGCCCCATATTTTTTTGAGCTCCTGCATAGATGATATCAAAGTTACTCACTTCAATTTTTCTGCTAAAAATATCTGAACTCATATCACAAACCATAAGGGTAGGACACTGCGGAAATTCTTTCATTTGTGTTCCGTAAATTGTATTGTTGGAAGTACAGTGGAAGTAATCTACATCCCTAGCGATTGTATATCCTTTTGGGATGTAATTGTAATTTTTGTCAGAAGAATCACCTAATACTATTGCTTCACCTAAACTATTGCCTTCTTTAATTGCTTTTTTAGCCCAAGCTCCAGTATTGGTATAAGCTGCTTTTCCATCCATTTTCATTAGGTTCAAAGGCACCATTAAAAACTCCATGCTTGCCCCGCCTTGTAAGAATAAAACAGAATACCCTTTAGGTACATTTAAGAGCTCTTTTACCAATGCGATAGCCTTATCCATAACAGCAACAAAAGGTTTGCTTCTGTGTGAAATTTCAATTAAGGATAAATTATCATCATTAAAATTAAGTACAGCTGCTGAGGCTTGTTTTAAAACTTCTTGTGGTAGTATGCAAGGTCCTGCTGAGAAATTGTGTTTTTTCATTATTATTTTATTCTTTCTAAGTAAGCTCCTTTTTCAGTATCAATTTTAATATTATCTCCTTCATTGATAAACAATGGAACATTTATTGTTGCACCACTTTCAGTAGTTGCTGGTTTAGTTGCATTTGTTGCCGTATTTCCTTTTACACCTGGTTCAGTAAATGTAATTTCTAAAACAACATGAGAAGGGACTTGTGCTGATAAAGGCATACCCTCATCAGCATGAAAAAGAACCTCAACTGTTGCGCCTTCTTTTAGGAATTGTACATTGTCAATGAAATCTTTCTGCATCATAATTTGTTCGTAATCATCATTATTCATCAAATGATAATCATTACCCTCAGCATATAAGAATTGATATTTTCTATTTTCTACTCTAATTACATCAATTTTAACACCTGAAGTAAAAGTATTATCTAGTAGTCTTCCTGTAGTTAAATTTCTAATTTTTGTACGTACAAATGCAGGTCCTTTTCCTGGTTTAACATGCAGGAAAGATTCAATTTTCCAAGGATCTCCATTGTGATTAAAACATAATCCATTTCTAAAGTCTGCTGTAGTTGCCATAGTTTTTATTTTTGATTATAACCTTTCATAATTCCTCTTCCTGAATTCTGTACAAAAGAAATGATTTCATCTCGTTCTGGTGAGGCATTTATTTCAGTTTCAATTTTTAATAATGCTTGCGTATTGTTATTATTATTCTGGAATAGAATTCTAAAAATTGCTTGAATCTCTTTTATTTTATCAGCAGAAAACCCTCTTCTTCTTAAGCCAATAGAGTTAATTCCTACAAATGATAAGGGCTCACGTGCTGCTTTTATATAAGGAGGAACATCTTTTCTTACTAAGGATCCTCCAGAAACCATTGCATGTTTTCCTACAGATACAAATTGATGAATTGCAGATAGTCCTCCAATAATTGCATAATCACCTATTGTAACATGCCCACCTAAAGCAACTGAATTTACAATTACACAATTATCACCAATTACACAGTCATGTGCAATGTGGGCGTAAGCCATGATTAAGCAATTATTTCCAACTATAGTTTTTCCACTAGCTGATGTTCCTCTATTAATAGTAGCACATTCTCTAATTGTACAATCATCTCCAATTATCGTTAAGGATTTTTCACCTTCAAATTTTAAATCCTGAGGGATAGCAGAAATTACTGCACCAGGAAAAATTCTGCAATTTTTTCCAATTCGAGCCCCTTCCATTATTGTAACATTACTTCCTATCCAAGTTCCACTACCAATTTCTACATCTTTTTCAATAGTAACAAATGGTTCAATTACAACATTTCTCGCTATTTTAGAATCGGTATGTATAAAAGCTAATGGCTGATGCATAATATTATTTTTTAGGTGCTATTTGTGCTAATAAATCTCCTTCTACAACAATTTTTCCATCAACAAAACCTTTACCATGCATGTGGCAAAGTCCTCTTCTGATAGGAGAAATTAAATTTAATCTGAAAATAATTGTATCTCCAGGCACTACTTTTTTCTTGAATTTTGCATTATCAATTTTCATAAAGAAAGTCAAGTAATCCTCAGGATTTTCTACCGTACTTAAAATTAAAACCCCACCTGCTTGAGCCATAGTTTCCAATTGTAAAACTCCAGGCATTACTGGCTCTCCTGGGAAATGACCTTTAAAATAATCTTCATCAGCTGTTACATATTTTACTCCTACAATAGAGTCCTTTTGTATTTCTCTAATTTCATCAAGAAATAAGAATGGTGCTCTGTGAGGTAAAATTGTTTTAATTTTTTCCTTGTTATATATTGGAGCTTCATCAAAATTGATTTCTGGTGCAGTTTTATTCATATCTTCAATCATTATTTGCTTTAATTTTTTAGCAAAATTAGTATTATTTTTATGTCCTGGTTTAGTTGCAGTAATTTTTCCTTTGATAGATTTTCCTACCAATGCCAGGTCGCCTATTACATCTAGCAGCTTGTGTCTTGCGGGTTCGTTTTGATGTCTTAAAGTTAAGTTGTTAAGATATCCTTTTTTATTAACTGTAATTTCAGTTCTATTAAATGCAATTCCAAGCTTAGCAAGTTTCTCTTTTGGTATTTCATTTTCAACAACAATAATTGCATTATTTACATCACCACCTTTTATTAAGTTACTTTCTAATAAAACCTCAAGTTCATGTAAAAAACAGAATGTTCTGCTTGCGGAAATTTCATTATTAAAATCTGTGATCGAATCTAAAGAAGCATTTTGAACTCCTAAGGTTTCTGAATTATAATCAATCTCTACATCAATTTGATATTCATCAGAAGGAGTAGCGATTAGGGTTGTTCCAGTTTCTTTATCAGTGTATGAAATTTTTCTTTTTATTTCAAAGAAATGTTTTTTTACATTAAGAGTTCGAATTCCTGCTTTTTCAATGAGAATTGAAAAATCCTTTGCACTGCCATCTAAGATAGGAATCTCAATATTATCAACTTCAATAATGAGATTATCAATTTCAGCACCAACAACAGCTGCTAAAATATGTTCAACAGTATTTATTTCAGCATTTTCTTTTTTAAGCCCAGTACTTCTATCAGTAGAAAATACATTATCAATATCAGCCTTTATTGCTGGATTTTCTTCAAGGTCAGTACGGATAAATCTAATTCCTGTATTTGCCTCAGCAGGAACAAGAGTCATAGTTGTAAAAACACCAGTGTGAATTCCAACTCCTGAAATAGAAACGCTATTTTGAATGGTTTTTTGCAGTTTAGGAGTCATTTTCTTTTTTCAGTTTATTGAGCATTTGATACATCTGCGGTAACTTTTTAAAGATAATATATGCCCTTTGATAATCTCTAATATCAAAAGCCATTGGTCCTTGAACTATAGCTCCTTTCTCTTTAATACTTGAAGCAATCCCACTTTGTCCAGCAATTTTTACTTCATCAGCAATTGTAAGATGTCCAGATACTGCAACTTGCCCACCAATCATACAATTTTTTCCAATTTTTGATGAGCCAGCAACTCCAGCTTGTGCAGCAATTACTGTATTTTCTCCAACATCTACATTATGAGCAATTTGTATTAAATTATCAAGTTTTACTCCCTTCCCAATTTTTGTAGATCCCATTGTAGCTCTATCAATAGTAGTATTTGCTCCAATTTCTACATCATCAGCAATTTCCACATTACCAATCTGACTAATTTTGTTGTAATTATTATCATCATCAGGTGCAAAACCAAAACCATCTGATCCAATCACAACTCCAGAATGAATGATGTTATCCTTTCCAATTTTACAATCATGATAGACTGATACATTTGGAAAAATAATAGTGTTTTCTGAAATACTAACATTCTCACCAATATAACAATTCGGGTAAATCTTTACATTTTTTCCAATTGTCACTCCCTCACAAATAGTTGTAAAAGCACCAATATAAACATCATTAGCAATTGATGTGTCTTTGCAGATATCAGCTTTGTTTGATAGGCCAACTTTATTGAATTTCATCTTGTTGTAAATCTGTAATAATTTACTAAATGATGTGTAAGCATCTTCAACTTTTATTAAAGTAGCATTTATTGTGTTTTCAGGAGTAAATGATTTATTTACAATTACAACAGATGCATTAGTAGTGTAAATGTAAGGAGTGTATTTTTCATTTGCTAAAAAGCATAAATCCCCAAGGCACCCGTCTTCAATTTTAGCAACTGAATTTACTTCAATATTCCCATTGCCCTCAATGTTTCCGTTAAGTAAATCAGCAATTTGTTGAGCAGTAAATTTCATTTGGCGAATTTAATAATTTTAATCGTTTTAGATGTTAAAATTAAATCTTGTTAGGATAGCATAAAAAGTGTTTGTTGACCGTTTTGTTTAAAGCATCAATATTGAATTGATCTGATGCTGAAGTAATGTCAATTACGTCTCCATTTTTCATTAAAATATTGATGTTAGATTTTTCAATATTGTAAGTACTATTACTAACTTTATCAGTAAAAATAAAGTAATTTACTTCTTCTGATGAAATATTATTTTCTTTAAGAAGTTCCATTTCTTTTTCTTTTATTTCGGACTCAATAAAGGAGTTTTTTTGAACTTTAATTTTAAGAATATTTCTGTTTAGAATCATCTCAGATAAATTTGAAAGCACAAAATCCTCCTCTTTTTTCCAATATTTTAAGCAAATAAAAATATCGTTATCATCAAGTTCAGCAAAAATCTCAAGAAGATTATTATCATTTTCAAAATCAGAAATACTAAAATTGTTTTTTAAGAATAATGAAAGTGCCGGAGTTGCAAAAATATTATGATTATTCATCATTAAATATTTAGCTCTTTTAAGCACTTTAATTAACATATTTTCAGCTGCAACAACGGTTTTGTGCAAATAAACCTGCCAATACATTAGTCTTCTTGCAATCAAGAATTTTTCAATAGAATAGATTCCTTTTTCTTCAACTACAAGTTTATCATCAACAACATCAAGCATATTTATGATGCGTTCTGTGCCGATATTTCCTTCAGTAACTCCAGAAAAGAAACTATCTCTTTTCAAGTAGTCAAGCCTATCCATATCCAATTGAGAAGAAACTAGCTGGTGTAAGAATTTCTTTGCATGCTTATTATTAAAAATTTCAATAGCTAAAGATAATTTTCCATTAAATTGTTCGTTTAACTTGTGCATGAAAAGAGAAGAAAGATGCTCGTGAGAGACATTAGAGACAATTGAATTTTCAAGCGCATGAGAGAATGGTCCGTGACCGATATCATGCAAAAGAATAGCAATTTTTAGCGCTTCTGATTCTTCATTGGTAATAACATGTCCCTTTTGTTTAATCTGAATTATAGCTTTGCTCATTAAATGTAAACAGCCAATTGCATGATGAAAACGAGTGTGATGTGCTCCAGGATAAACAAGATAAGATAGTCCTAATTGAGATATTTTTCGTAATCTTTGGAAAAAAGGATGGTCAATTAAATCTGTAATTACCCCGTTTTCTAGGGTTACAAATCCGTAAATAGGGTCATTAATTATTTTATCTTTTTTTTTGGAAAGCATATAGGCAAATAACGGATTTTTTTTAATTTTTGTAAAACTTAAATCAATAAAATATGATAAAGATACTTTGGGCAGATGATGAGATAGATTTATTAAAACCTCATATTATTTATTTGGAAGGAAAAGGCTATGATTTGACATCTGCTAAAAGTGGTGATGAGGCTTTAGATATACTAGAAGTGAAGAAATTTGATATTATCTTTTTAGATGAAAATATGCCAGGACTTTCAGGATTAGAAACACTAACTATTCTTAAAGAAAAATACCCAAATACTCCTGTAATTATGATTACAAAAAGTGAGGAAGAAAGCATAATGGAAGAGGCAATTGGTTCAAAAATTGCTGATTATTTAATTAAACCAGTAAAACCTAGTCAGATTTTATTAGCAATAAAAAAGAATATTGATACTAATAGATTGGTAGAAGAAAAGACTACTTCTGATTATCAGCAAGAATTTAGAAATATTAGTATGAAATTAGCTTCTTCAATGAATAAAGAGGAGTGGTATGAAATATTTAAAAAATTGACTTATTGGGAACTAGAGCTGGAAAAATCGGGAGATGAGAGTGTTGAACAAATTCTTGGAATGCAAAAAACAGAAGCCAATTCTCAGTTTTTCAGATTTATTAAAAACAATTATCAAGATTGGATAAAAGGAGAGAATGCGCCTTTAATGTCTCATAATATTATCAGAAAAAAAGTGGTGCCACATATGAGTGAAACTAAGCCAACTTACATGATAGTAATTGATAATTTAAGATACGATCAATGGAAAATTATTGAACCTTCAATCTTAAAAGATTTTGAAGTTTTAAAAGATGAGATGTATACTAGTATTTTACCTACTGCAACTCAATATGCTCGTAATGCTATATTTTGTGGAATGTTACCATCTGAAATTCAGAAAAGGTTTCCTGATATGTGGAAGAATGATGAAGATCAAGGTGGGAAAAATATGTTTGAAGAGGAATTTCTTTTAGATAATCTGCAGAGACTAGGAAAGGGAGGGTCAAAAGCATCTTATACAAAAATAACAAATCTTGATTTTGGAAGAAAAGTAGTGAATAAAATTCCAAATATGAAAACTAATTCATTGAATGTGATAGTTTATAATTTTGTGGATATGTTATCTCATGCTCGTACCGACATGAAGGTGATAAAAGAATTAGCTGATGATGATGCTGCTTATCGTTCTTTAACCGCTTCATGGTTTGATCATTCTCCATTAAAAGATATTTTAAAACAGATTGCCAAGCAAGATGCGAATTTAATTATCACTACTGATCATGGGACAATAAATGTAAATAAACCTTCCAAAGTTATTGGAGATAGAAATGTAAATGCTAATTTAAGGTACAAGCAAGGAAGAAATTTGAATTATAAGAAATCTGATGTTTTTGAGATGGAAAAACCATTGGATTTTTATTTGCCAATCCAAAATGTGAGTAGTAAATATATTTTTGCAAAAGAGGATATGTATTTTGTATATCAAAACAATTACAATCAATTTGTTAAGTTTTATAAAAACACTTACCAGCATGGTGGAGTTTCAATGGAAGAGATGATAATTCCCATAATTACTTTAAAAACTAAATTATGAGTTTTACACTTATTGTTGATGATTTAGAACAACTTCCTAAAATTGTAAAAGAATTTCTGAAACGAACTTCACCTCATAAGAAGTTCGTTTTTTATGCTGAAATGGGAGTAGGAAAAACAACTCTAATAAAAGAACTATCTTTGCAGTTAGGAGTGAATGATGTTGTAAGTAGTCCTACTTTTTCAATTGTTAATGAATATCTAACAAAAGAAAATTGTAAAATATATCATTTTGATTTTTACAGATTAGAAGATGAGCAAGAGGCATTTGATATGGGATATGAAGAATATTTTTTTAGTGATTCTTATTGTTTTATTGAATGGCCTGAGAAAATCCCTAACTTGATAGAAGATGATATGATAGTTGTAAAGATGCATCTTGATGGAAATAAGAGAGTAATTAATGTATTAATTTAGTTATGGCAAAAGAAAAAATATTCAGTTCGTTTGGTTTGATGCCAAAAGAAGAAATGCTAGAAGTTAAACCAAACTTTAAGCAACTTCAAATTGGTATTCCTAAGGAATCATCATTTCAGGAAAACCGAGTAAGTTTAACTCCTGATTCTGTTGGTTTATTAGTGGCTAACGGACACAGTGTAATTATTGAACAAGGAGCTGGAGAAGCAGCAAATTTTTCTGATAAACAATATGCTGATAAAGGAGCAGAAATTGCTCTCTCCAAAGATGATGTTTTTAAGGCAATGTTTATTCTTAAAATTGAACCTCCTACAAAATCAGAATTAGAACTGATGCACAAAGGACAGGAATTAATTTCTGCAGTTCAAATGAGCACGCAATCAGCAGAATATTTTAAAACCCTAAATAAAAAAAATATTACAGCTTTTGGTTTTGAGTTTATTAAAGATAATCAAGATAAATTGCCTATTGTAAGGAGTATGAGTGAAATTGCTGGTAGCACTTCATTATTAATTGCCGGTGAGTATTTATCTAATGTAAATAATGGAAAAGGTTTGATGCTTGGAGGGATTTCAGGGATAATGCCAACAAATGTTGTAGTAGTAGGTGCAGGAACTGTTGGAGAATATGCTTGTAGAACCGCTATGGGACTAGGTTCATCAGTTATAGTTTTTGATAATTCAGTTTCAAAATTAAGAAGGTTGCAAAACAATATCAATCAGAGAGTGAGTACATCTTCAATCCAGCCAAAGGCTTTAATGAAAGCTTTGAGAAGAGCAGATGTTGTAATATCAGCATTGCGAATTGGAGATGGAAGAGTGCCTTGTATTGTAAGTGAAGAAATGGTTCAACAGATGAAAAAAGGAGCTGTTGTAATTGATGTAAGTATTGATCAAGGAGGTAGTTTTGAAACTTCTGAGGTTACTACTCATAAAAAACCTACTTTTATAAAGCATGATGTTGTTCATTATTGTGTTCCAAATATTGCATCAAGAGTTTCTCGTACAGCATCAATGGCAATTAGTAATATTTTAACTCCTATTTTACTTAGAATATCAGAAGAAGGTGGAGTAGAAAATACGATAAGAAAACATGAATGTTTGCGTAAAGGTATTTATGCTTACAAAGGAAGTAACACGAATGAAGTTTTAAGTAGGAATTTTAAAATTCCGTTTAAGGATTTAGAACTAATAATGGCAACAAGATAATACTATGAAAAGAAGACTTTTATTTTTTGGATTTGGAGCATTAATCAGTATTTTCTTCCTTTCAATGGGGCCAGAAAACAGATTAAAAGATACCTTTTATGCATACATGGATTACTTTGATATGGATAAGAGAGTAATTACACATCTTTATCCTAATACTACTGATACTGATGGAAATGTAATTGCAATAGCAACTGATTTCACTACTCAGGCTGAGTGTCAATTAGTGTATTATGATATGACAAAAGAAGATGTACTTACTGTATTAGAAGATGGAGAGGTGAATTTTGATTTATCAGATGAAGATGGAGAGCCTTGCCAATATTATGTAATTGAAAACTTAGTAAAAGGATTTGATTTAGCAGTTACTTTTGAGCTTTGTTATTATGATGATAAAAGCGTAAAAGTGATGAGTTTTAAAGCTAATAATGAAGAGGAAGTTTGTAATTTTTAAGCGTTTCTCCTCCTTTTTTTCTCTTCAATGATATTTGTGAGTTCACGCCCCATTTGCCCTGCAATAGAAGTATTTTCTTCTGCTCGTCTTATTAGATAAGGAAGGACATCTTTTACTGGCCCGTAAGGAACATATTTTACTACATTAAAACCTTCTTTAGCAGCATTATATGAGATATGATCACTCATTCCTAATAGTTGAGAGAAATACACTCTTTTATCATCTTTTGAGATGTTGTGTTTGTTAAGTAGTTCCACCAAAAGAGCTGAACTTTCTTCATTATGTGTTCCTGCACAAACTGACACAAAATCAATATTTTCAATGCAAAGCGTAAGGGCTTTGTTGTAATCAATATCAGTATTTTCTTTAATAGTATGTACTGGGCAATTATATCCTTTTTCTTTTGCTCTTTCAATTTCTTGTTCATGGTAAGCACCCCTTACAAGCTTTAATCCTACAAAGAATTTTTTTTCTGTTGCTAGTTTTAAGAGCATTTCTAAATGATCAACCCTATCATTTCTGTAAAGCTGTAAAGTATTAAAAATCCAAGCTTCATTTTTATTGAACTTTTGCATCATTGCAATAGCAATATCATCAATTTCGTTTTGTATCCAGCTTTCTTCTGCATCAATAAATAGTGGAACTTTATTCTCGCTTGCTATTCTGCAAATGTTTTCTATTCTACCTTCAAAAGTGTTCTTTTCTATTTCCTCCTCTTTAGTTAGTTTTAGTTTAGAACTGATTTTTTCAAGTAGTGCAAAACGAGCCAAACCAGTAGGTTTAAAAACTGAAAAAGGTATTGAACTTTCTGATTTTGCTTTTTGTATTGAAGCAATAGTCTCATTCATTGCAAGATTAAAGTCTTCTTCAATTTCTTTTCCTTCAGCAGAAAAATCAAGAATAGTACCAATGTGTGATTCCCAAAGTTTGTCTATTGTTGCTTGACTATTTTCAATTGTTGTGCCACCACAAAAATGCTTGTAAACAGTTGCTTTTATTGCCCAACTAATTGGTAAATGCAACCACATAGCTACTTTTATAAATGCAGTAAGTGTATTAGAAATAAATGGGTTGCTAATTGTTTTAAATAGGAGGTAGGCTCTACTTAAATCCTTATCAGATTTATCAGCAAAAGCAACTTTTATATTCTCGAAATTTATCATCAGTAAAGTTTTAACAAAAATATAGTTTTAATAAAAAGACTATATGCTTTAAAGCAATTTTGTTATTTGATTTTTCTACTTATCATTAAGCCATCTCTTACAGGTAAAAGTATATTTTCTACTCTAGGTTCAGCTAAAGTTTTTTTGTTGTACTCATCTAAAGCTAAAGTTTCTGTATCCATTTTTTCATTGGTTACTTTTCCGCTCCAAAGTACATTGTCAGCAATAATATAACCACCAATATCTATTTTATCAATTAGCAAATCAAAATAAGCAGAGTAATTTTCTTTATCAGCATCAATAAAAGCCAGTTGAAAATTACATTCAAAAGTTGGGATGATGTTTAAAGCATTACCAATGTGTTGTTTGATGTTATTTGAATAGTCAGAACACTTAAAGTATCGATCTGCAACTGAAGTATATTCTTTATTTATATCTAGTGTATGAAGAGTTCCATTATTTTGTAATCCTTCAGCCATACAAAGCGCACTATAACCTGTGTAAGTGCCAATTTCAATAATGTTAGTTGGGTTAATCATTTTGCTGAACATGGATAAAGCTCTCCCTTGCAAATGTCCAGAAAGCATTCTGGGTATCATTACATTTGCCCAAGTTTCTCTATTTAGTTCAGCTAGTAGTTTTGGCTCTTGTTCAGTATGGCTTACTGAATAGTTTTCAATATTTTCTGGTAAGAATTCCATAATTGTGGTATAAAAAAAGCCACACATTTGTGTGGCTTTTATGGTAATAAGTGGTTTATTATTCTTTTGTTTCAGTCTTTTTTGAACAACCTTTTTTCTCTCCTCCTTTTTTAGAACAACATCCTTTCTTTTTTGCTCCTTTGTCACAACCTTTCTTAGCTTTTTTGCTGCAAGAAGATTTTTCACCTGAATAATCATTAGTTGTTCCGTAATCAAAGTTACCTTTTTCTGATTTAGAACAAGATTTTTTCTTCTCACCTTTACAACAAGTACCGTTTTTCTTATTTTCACAAGTTGCATCACAAACTTTCCCTGATTTAGCACAAGTTTTTACTTCTGTTACTTCTTCTGTTACTACTACAGTTTCAGAAGTTGCGTCAGATTGAGCGTTTACATTAGCGATTCCAATAAAGAATACTGCTAATAAAGCGATAGTAATTTTTTTCATTTTATTTTTTTGATTTAATTAATGTTTCGCAAATATAGAAAATATCTACTAAATTTTAATATATAGCAATAATACTTTCTCCTGCAGTTACTTTCTGTTCTAGTTGGGTGTTTATTTTTGTGCCAATTGGTAAGTATAAATCTACTCTAGAACCAAACTTAATAAATCCATATTCATCAGCAACAGTTGCTTTATCATCAACTGTACTGTAAGTAACTATTCTTCTGGCTAGTGCACCTGCTATTTGTCTAAATAGTACAGTGATTTTATTATTTTCAACAACTACTGTACTTCTTTCATTTTCAGTAGAAGCTTTTGGGTGCCAAGCAACTAAGAATTTACCTGGGTGGTATTTAGTGTATTTTACGGCTCCACTAATTGGGTAAATCTGGTTATGTACATTTAATGGAGACATAAAAATACTTACTTGTATTCTTTTGTCTTTGTAATATTCTTGTTCGATTGTTTCTTCAATTACAACTACTTTTCCATCACATGGGGCATAAACTAGTCCTTCTTTTCTTTCAAATTCACGCTTAGGAATACGGAAGAAGTTCAAAGTCATAATGAATAGAAAGCCTGTAACTATAGAAGTAAAACAGGCTATATATTTGCTTGCATAAGTGTAAGCTAAATAGTTGAATAAACTAAAAACTAAAATTTCAAGTATTAGGGTTACGGTTCCTTCTTTGTGTAATTTCATATTAAATGATATGTAAGTAAATGTATAATACTGGGATGGTAATCATAAAAGCATCCATTCTGTCGAGCATTCCTCCATGTCCTGGAATAAAATTCCCAGAATCTTTTACGCCTGCTTGTCTTTTGTAATGTGATTCTATAAAATCTCCAAGAGTAGCAGTGAACGGTAGAAATAAGCTAATGACTATTGCGTGATTAAGTTCTATGCTTGGAAAATAGCATACCGTAAGATAAGCAGAGATTATTGTAAATATAAACCCTCCCACAAAGCCCTCCCATGATTTTTTTGGGGAAACTGAAGGCATGATTTTTGTTTTTCCAAATCTCACACCAAATAGATAAGCAAAGGTGTCAAATGTCCAAGTGAGAACAAACATGAAAAGGATATGTGATGGATCAAAAGGGGAGTTGGGATAGTCATGATCCGTTATTCCAAAAAACTGAATTATAAAGAAAGGAATAAGTACATAAAGGAAAGCAAGAACCTTAGTTTTTCCTTTTCTGAGTTTCCATATTTCATAGATAGAAATAACTCCTAAAACAGCAAAAAGCAAACTAAAAGTAGCTTCAGAATAGGAAGTGCCTAACCACATAATAGCGACATAAACTACACCTGATAAAGCTCTTTTAAGCGTTTCGTTCATTTTCTATTTCTTTAAGTATAGCAGTTGCATCTTCTTCTTGGTTTTCAGGAACAAACAATTCAATTGCACCAAACATATTATATGATGAATCTTGCTTATTTAGTAGTACAACATTAATATTGTTTTCTTCTAACATTTGTTTTGTTATTTCAGCTTTATTAGGATTGTTAGTGCTAAGAATCTTTATCATTTTATTCTTCTTTAACCGCAGTTGTATTCTCTTTATTTTCTACTACAACTTCCTTTTTAGCTTTTTTGTCAGATTCAGCTTTTTCATCATCTAACTTTATAAGCTGTTCTTCCTCATATGATTTCCATTTTCTAGCTCCAAATATAGTTTCTAAATCAGCTTTAAAGATCACTTCCTTTTCTAATAATTCAGCACCAAGTTTTTCAACTTTATCTTTATTGCTAGTTAGTACTTCTTGAGCTCTAGTATATTCCTCTTCTAATATTCTACTTACTTCTTTGTCAATTAGCTGAGCTCTTTCCTCAGAATATGGTTTAGTAAAACCAGATTGTTGCCCTGAAGAATCGTAATAAGAGATATTTCCTACTTCCTTGCTTAAGCCATACATACTTACCATAGCGTAAGCCATTTTTGTTACTTTTTCAAGGTCAGATAAAGCACCAGTTGAAATTCTACCAAAGAAAACTTCTTCAGCAGCTCTCCCTCCCATAGCAGCACAAATTTCATCAAGCATTTGTTCGGTAGTTGTTAATTGTCTTTCTTCTGGTAAGTACCAGGCAGCTCCTAATGATTTTCCTCTAGGAACAATAGTTACTTTTACTAGGGGAGAAGCGTACTCTAACATCCAACTTACTGTTGCATGTCCTGCCTCATGGTAAGCAATCGTTTTCTTCTCGTTAGGAGAAATAATTTTTGATTTCTTTTCCAATCCTCCAATGATTCTATCAACTGCATCTAAGAAATCTTGTTTCTCCACTTTTTTCTTTGATTTTCTTGCAGCAATAAGTGCCGCTTCATTACAAACATTAGCAATATCAGCACCACTAAACCCTGGTGTTTGTCTTGCTAAGAAATTAATATCCATACTCTCCGAGAGTTTGATAGGTTTTAAGTGAACTTCAAAAATTGCTTTACGCTCTAATAAATCAGGTAAATCAACAAATATTTGTCTATCAAACCTCCCAGCTCTTGTAAGTGCTTTATCAAGTACATCAGCTCTATTTGTTGCAGCCATTACAATTACTCCAGAGTTAGTTCCAAATCCATCCATTTCAGTAAGTAGCTGATTAAGAGTATTTTCTCTCTCGTCATTACTACCAGTCATAGCATTTTTACCTCTAGCTCTACCAATTGCATCAATCTCATCAATAAAGATAATAGCAGGGGATTTTTCTTTAGCTTGCTTGAATAAATCACGAACACGGCTTGCTCCAACACCTACAAACATTTCTACAAAGTCAGAACCAGATAAGGAGAAGAAAGGAACTTTAGCTTCACCAGCAACAGCTTTGGCAAGTAAAGTTTTACCAGTTCCTGGAGGACCTATTAATAATGCTCCTTTAGGTATTTTACCTCCAAGTTTGGTGTATTTTTCAGGTGATTTTAAAAAGTCAACTATTTCAGTGATTTCTTCTTTTGCACCTTCTAAACCTGCAACATCTTTAAATGAAACTTTAATATCTGCTTTATCAACTAATTTCCCTTTTGTTTTTCCAATGTTGAAGATTTGGCCACCACCTCCAGCACCACCTCCACCCATTCTTTTCATAATAAAAAGCCAAATGAAAATAAAGAAAGCTAAAGGTAAAATCCAGCCTAAAATATCTCCAAATACATCTTTTCTGGTTTCATAAAATGGCGATATCTTTTCTTCATTATCAAATTCACTTTGTGCTTCTTTTAGGTTGTTGCTAAAGGTTTCAACTGATCCTATTTCAAAATAGTAGTGAGGTCCTAGATTTAGCGCATCACCAAATGTTCTTTTGCTTACTTCTTTAAATTGTTCTTCATATAGAAATTCCTTTTTAATATGAATATAGGCCTTTTCTTTATTTACAATTACTACTTTTTCAACCTTTTGGGTTTGGAGCATGTTCTGATTGAATTCCTGCCAATTTGTTGGTTTGGTAACTTCAGTTCCCATAAAGTTCAAGCCAATAAAAAATACAAAAATTAAGGCATAAATCCAATATATTTTGAATTTAAACCCTTTTAATCCTCCAGGTAAATTTGTTTTCTTTTTATCACTCATAGTTTATTCTTCCTCTTTATAATTTTTAAATTTGGCATCTCCCCAAAAATCCTCAATGTTGTAAAATGCTCTTGTTTTTTCCTGAAAAACATGCACAATAATATCAGAGTAATCCATTAAAACCCATTCGCCAATATTATTACCTTCAATATGAAATGGTTTTTCACCTAAATCTCTTGAAATTGTTTTTTTTATATTACTTTCAATAGAATTAACATGCGTGTTAGATGTGCCTGTGCAAATTACAAAATATTTGCAGATAGCTGAATCAATTTTTCTTAAATCTAAGGAGATAATCTCTTTCCCTTTAACATCCTGAATTGCGTTAATTATGTTCTCTAACAGAATATTTGTTGCATCAATTTTTTTAGCCATATATATTTTTAAATTTGCGATTGCAAAAATACATTTTTTAAACTAATAAATTCTGATTAATTTTTACTGATTTGTTTACTGATAATAACATAATCTTAAAGCAGGCAGGTTCAACAAATTCTTATGCTTTGGAGCTTAAGAGTACAGCTGTTTTTAAAGAGGGATTGGTTGTTACTGCTGATTTTCAAACTGGAGGTAAGGGACAAAGAGGGAAAGAATGGGAGAGTAGTAGAGGTGAAAACTTATTGTTATCAGCAGTAATTGAGTCAAATATTTCTATTGATAATCAGTTTGATTTAAATATTTTATCTTCTTTAGCGGTAATGGATTGTTTAAAAAGTTATGATATAGCTCCTCAAATAAAATGGCCAAATGATATTTTGGTTAACAAATGTAAAATTGCTGGAATTCTGATTCAAAATTTAATTTCTAAAAACAGAATAACCCATACTGTAATTGGAATTGGGTTAAATTTAAATCAGATTGAGTTTACTAAGTTTTACCCTTCAGCTACATCAATTCAAAAGGAATTAGGTGCAACAATAAACATTTCAGATGTTAAAGATAGTGTGCTTAATGCACTGCAACTTAGATTGGAAAATTACAGGTTAAATTCTGATTTAAAGGAGGAGTATCTATCAAATTTATTTCTGAGAGATAAAGTTGCAACTTTTGAAAGTAATAATCAAAAATTTATGGGAATTATAAGACGAGTAACTAAAAGTGGTTTGTTGCAAATTGAAACTGAAAACTCCTTAAAAGAATTTAATTTACAAGAAGTTAAAATGCTGTTTTAGAAATTCTGCATTTTACTTGCTAAAACATCTAAAAACTGATTAAGAGGTTTTTCAACCATCATTTTCATCATCATATTCAGTTCAGCATTAATTTCTAATCTTGCTTGGCATTGCTCCCCTTTTTCAGTAATAAAGCAATCTAATGAAAATGGAACTTGACTGTCCTTTGCAGTTAATGATATTTTAGAATGCTCAATTTTTTCTCCAATTTCTAAATATAATTTTGGCATTCCTTTCATTTTAAAAGAACAAGTAGTAGCTGTGCTTTCAAAATCTTCAATTTGTGAAGGCATTATTTCTTTTAGATTGTTTAAGTCTCCAATTTTTGTAAAGAAATCCTCAGCAGTTCTGTTTACTATTACCTCAGGTGATTTAAATGTAGCCATAATTTATTTTTTCCAGATTGCGGGGTTATCTCTCCACTCATTAAGTACAGATAAATCAGATTCTTCAACATATTGTTGCTCTTTTGCTATTGGCAATAAAGTGCTGTAATCGCATAATGACACATATTCGCATTCTGCTTTTTTAAAGTTTTCAGCTGCAGCATCAAATCCATAAGTAAATATGGAAACCATACCTTTGACATTCATTCCAGCATCTTTTAAAACTTGAGCAGAATCAAGACTACTTTTACCGCTACTAATTAAATCTTCAACAAGTATTACTGATTGTCCTTCTTCAAAACACCCTTCAATTTGATTTTGTTTTCCGTGCTCTTTTGCTTTTGACCTTACATATATAAACGGTAATCCTAACTCCTCAGCAACCAATGCTCCATGAGGAATTCCAGCAGTAGCAACACCAGCTATTACATTCGCTCCTTTATAATGGTTTTTCACAATTGCAGCTAACCCTTGCTTAATATTTGTTCTAATCTCAGGGTAAGAAAGTGTTTTTCTGTTATCACAATAGATTGGAGAATTCCAACCTGCAGCCCATTTAAAAGGATTGTTGGGTTGTAAAATAATTGCGTTTATTTGCAGTAATGATTTTGCTACTTGTTGGGCAATGTCAATATCGTATATCATAATGCAAAAATATAAAGTTTACATCAATAACGAGCCTAAAATTATCACAGATAATTGGGAATCTTTTAAAGCTGATTATATCCTAATTGAAGCGGCAGGTGGATTGGTATATAATAGTAAAAATCAACTTCTTATGATTTTTAGAAATGATAAATGGGATTTGCCAAAAGGAAAATTGGAGGTTGGTGAAAATATAAATGAATGCGCAATTCGTGAAGTTAAGGAGGAATGTGGAGTTGATAATTTAGTAATTATTAAACCCTTAAAAGATACTTATCATACATATGAAATGAATGGAGTTGCAATACTTAAAAGAACTTATTGGTTTAAAATGAAAACTAATTTCACTGCTAATTTAATTCCTCAATTAGAAGAAGGAATTACAAAAGTAGAATGGATAAGTAAAGAAGGTATTTCAACAAGATTGGAAAATTCTTATGGAAATATTAATGAGCTTTTTGCTGATGAATAATTTAAAATACTTCATAAAATTATTTGTTTTTTGGTTGTTTTACTTTTTTGTAAATCGCTTGTTTTTTATTGCTAATTATTTAGAGGAATTCTCTAAAATTTCTTCAAATGAATTACTTCAGATTGTCCCAAAATCATTTGGATTAGATATTTCGTTTATTGGATACTTATCAGTAGTAATTGTTTTGTTTTTATTTTTTAATTCCTTAGCGTTAAGCAAAAGGATCAATACTTTTATTAGTGGTATCATTTATTGGATAAATGCTTTCTTTATAGTGGTTTCTGCTCTGATAATAGGTGGAGAAATCTCGCTTTATGCTGAGTGGGGAACGAAACTTAATTTTACTGCTTTGAGTCATTTTGAAAATCCATCAGAAGTTTTTGCTACTGGATCTATTGCAAACTATATTACAATGCTTATTGCACTCTTAATTGCAGTAGTTTTTGTTAAAATTTATTCGGTTTATGTGCATCAGTATTTTATTGCAACAAAATATAATGTAAAACAGTTTGCGTACAAATTATTAAAACTACCATTGGTTTTAGGCATTTTACTTTTAATTGTAAGGGGAGGCTGGCAAGAAATACCAATAAATTTGAGTGATGCTTATTTTTCAAAAAACATAATTGTAAATGATGTGTCTGTAAATCCTAATTGGAATTTATTGCAGAACATCCTTAAGAATAAAAGCAATTTTAAAGGAAATCCTTATGAAAAACACCCTCAAGAAAAAGTAGATCAATTTATGAATAGCTTAAAAAATGAAAGCGATTCTACTACTTATGTTTTAAGTACTAAAACACCAAATATTGTTTTTATCCTTCTTGAAAGTTGGTCGGCTGATAATGTTGAAAGTTTAGGTGGACTTAAAGGAATTACTCCTAACTTTAAAGCACTTGAAAAAGAGGGTTTACTGTTTTCTAACTTTTATTCTAATGGCTGGACTTCTGACCAAGGAATGAGTTCTATTTTTTCTTCTTTTCCAGTATTGCCGCATGCATATATTATTAATCAAACAGATAAAGCTAGAAAGTTACCGTCATTGAATAAATCCTTAACTGATTATCATTCATCTTATTTTTTTGGAGGACAACTAACTTATGGGAATATTAAAGGGTATTTGCTTTCCCAAGGATTTGATAAAGTAAAAGATGGTGCTGATTTTAAGCATTTGACATCAGGTAGTTTGGGGGTGCATGATGAGTATATGTTTACTCAATTTAAAGAAGAATTGAATGATTTACCTCAGCCATTTATGAGTACACTTTTCACAATTAGCTCTCATTCTCCTTATGATTTTCCTGCTGAGCATAAACTATCTTTCAATAGTAAACAGGATGAATATGTAAATTCAGTTGCTTATACCGATAAATGTTTGGGTGATTTTATGGACAGTGTTAAAAATGAGGATTGGTATGCCAATACCTTATTTGTAATTGTTGCCGATCATAGCCATAATTCTCCTATCAAAAGAAGATTTGCACAAAAAGAAAGATTTAAAATTCCTATGCTTTGGTATGGTGAAGTTTTAGATGCAAATTATCAAGGAAATGAGTGGAGTTCTTTATCTTCTCATCTTGATATTGCTCCTACTATTTTGAATCAGATGGATATTAATGTTGATAATGATTATTTTGGTGCAGATATCTTAGGCAATAATTCTGGATTTATTTTTTACTGTTTTGGTAGTGGTTATGGTATGATTAAAGAAGATGGCAATTCTGCTTTTTCTATAAAATACAATAAGTTTATTGAAAGTAATTTTAATGATAGTAGTATTGTATCTGAAGCTGAGATGTTCTTACAATATTCATTTGATGAATATTTAAAATATTAAGTTGTTTTTAATAAACAGTATTATGTTTATATAGTCCATAGCAATATAGATACTATTACTAATATTATTAATAATTCTAACCTATTTCTCCAGAAAAATTGAACCAATTGGAAACTCCATAGGGTTCGTAAAAAATATATATTAGATCCTTGCAATTTATCAGAAGCTTCAGGAGTAATAATTGTATCTAATTTAGTTTGACAAAAATAATCTAGACCTTCCATCTGCATATTACTTTTCTCTCCATATCTATCTCCTAGAAACCTTCTCTCAACATAAGTAAATGGAATAACTTTTTCAGCTAACCCCATCTTAGAAAGCTCATGAGAGCCACAAGAAGCAAAATCTCTGAAGTTATCAAACTGATCTTTGCAGATTACTTGAATACAAGACTCTGGGAAGCAGTATTTATTAGCCCATAAGCCTGTCCAGCCGGTTTTTAAACTATTTATATAATCAAACATCCTATTAGAAATTAAAAATGCGTCAGCCTCAATATGCACGATTTTTTCATAATTATATTTTTCAGCTATTTCTAGTGAAGCACAGAAGCTTCTCCACCAACCCTCATTATTTGCAGAGTTATGAGACCAGTTCAATCCTTTTCTATTATTAAATGAATATAAATTAATTTTATTTGTTTCTTGAAAGTCGCCTAATTGACCCTCTTTTATAATATGCACCACATCATCTGTCATCACTTCTAAATCAGAACTGTCATCAATTAAATACATGTTCTTGTCATTCGTAAATGGATGATTATTATAATAATCAATCCATTTTTGGTACCTTTTTAGATATAATTCTTCCGTATCAAAGTAGGATGTACAAAAGATAAGTGTCTTCATTAGTTATGAAATATTAAAATAATATAGGGCAAAGGTAACTAAAAAGCACATTCTTATCTAAGAATTAGCTTACTCCTTATAACCCTGAATAATACCACCAGTAATTTTAAGTAGCGCAATTTTGCTTTCCATTAAATTATAAGCAGCTTGCTGTGCATTAATACCAGAAGTAATAAAAGCGATTTCAATATCTCTAAGCATAAATGAATTGATAACTCCTCTGTTCTGTTTGTCGGTAGCTAGTGCGTAATTAGTTTCAGCAATTTTAAAAGCTTTTTGGTTTAAACTAAAAGCTGATATTCTACTGTTGTATTTGTTATTTATCAAAGATAATTGATGTAATACTTCTCTTTTAACTTTTTCGTATTGTAAATCGTTTATTTCCTTTTGTACTTTTACCTTTCTTAAGGTGCTGTATAGTTTTCCTCCATCAAATAATCGAAAATTAACTGAGAAATTTGCAAAATAATTTAAACTTTCTCCAGTGTTGTCCATACTATTACTAAGTTCTCCAATATCATAAGTACTCTCGTTATAAGCAGCTCCTGAGTTTACTGTAATCAAAGGGTAAAATACTGCTTTTGATAGGCGAATATCTTGCTTTGCTAGTTGTATGTTGTAATACTGATTTTTGATGTTTGTATTATCAGCAAGTGTGCTAGCTTTTAAGTTCTCATATGAGAATAATTGTATTTCAGTATCAATCTCATCAGTAAAGTCCCAAGTTGTTTCAATTTCTTTTCCTAGAGTAAGATTAAGATTTTTGATTGCATTATTATAGTTAAGTTCTTGCATTATAAGATTTGAACTATCTGTAAGCATAGCATTTCCAATTTGTAATAAATCAATTTTACTACTTACTCCAATATCATATTTTGTTTGCTGATATTCCAAACGATTATTTGCCAGTCGCACAACTTTTTGTAATAATTCTAATCTTTCCTTTTGTAGTACACAGTTGTAGTATTGCAGGATGATTCCTTGTATGGTATTTTCAATAGTTAGTGTTGCATTATTACTGCTTATTTCTTCCAAATTTCTGAGTTTGGCTTTGTTTGCTCTAATTGCAAATCCATTAAAGAGCGTCCAGCTAACATTTGTGTTACCGTTTATTGAAGTGGAGCGTAATTCATAAGGCATAAATGAAGTGGGGTTATTTGTTTGATCAGATAAACCTTCTTCTTTTTTTGCTGATAAATTAATAGTTGGCAAAGCTCCAGCATTAGCCCAGTTGTTATTTATCTCACTAATTCTTTTGTTTTTACTACTTAGTTGGATGTCGTAATTTTCTTGCATTCCAATTTTAATAGCATCCATTAAGCTTAGCTCAGTTTGAGCAAATAGTAAGTTTGGGAATAATATTAATATGATGTACTTTTTCATTAGTATTCTCTTTCGTTTAGTCTTTTTTGTAATTTGGTATAAGGCTCTACATCCATTTTAGTTGGAGGAGTATCTCCACCAATCCATAGCCACCATCTTGCTCGCCTCATATCATTAAAATAAAGTATTAATGAAGGGAAATAGAGAAGGAGTATGATGGTTCCAAAGAGCACACCAAATGCTACTGATATTGCCATTGGAATTAAGAATTGTGCTTGGAAACTTTTTTCTAATATTAATGGGAATAGTCCTACAAAAGTTGTGATTGTTGTAAGTATAATTGCACGAAACCTTGATGTGCCTGCACTTATTACGGCATCATTCATATTCATTCCTTCAGCAATGTTTCTATTGTATTTGTCAAGCATTACAACAGCATCATTAACAAGTATTCCAATAAGTGCAATTACACCCCATACACTCATAATAGAGAATGGTTTTCCAATAATTCCATGCCCTAAAATTGCTGAGAAAATACCGATTGGAACTACCATTAGAATTAATCTTGCTTGGTAGAATGATTTAAAATTTAGGGCAATTGTAAGTACAATTAATATGATACTAATAAGGAATGCAATTCCTAGTCTTTTGCCACTATCAGCCGCTTCTTCAGCTTGTCCCATTACTTTGTAACTAACTTTAGGAAATTTATTTCTCATAAGCCCCAAATATTCCCTTTCAATTTCAGCATTTACATCTCCAGAAAATTCAGCATTATAAAGGTTAGCATCAACTCTTATTTCTTTTGCTCCGTTAATGTGATTTATTTTCACTCTACCTCTTTTGTACTCATAATTAGCTATAGCTTCTAGTGGGTACATTTCACCACCCATAGTTTTGATTTTTACTTTATTCAAATCTTCTATGTTATTCCTGTCGCTTTCAGGGTATCTTAACCAGATTTTAACTTCATCTCTACCTACAATAAGTCTCTGTACTTCTTCCCCAAAAAAACCTTGTCTTATCTGCTTCATCACTGTAGCTTCATTTAGGCCAAGAGCATAAGCTTTTTCTTTTAGTTTGATGTGAATTTCACGGTTTCCAACTCCACCATTATCCATCACCTCTTTTACCATGTTTATTGAACTTATCCTCTCTTTAAGCCAATTTACAGCATTCTTTAACTCATCATCATCATCTGATTGTAAAGAGATAGAAACTGCTTTACCAAATTGCTGAAAACCGCCCACAGAAATTTTCTCCATTACTGCCAATGAATCAGGGTGTATTCTTCTTTGAATCTCGTTAGAAATATCAATAGTTGATATAAGTTCATTTTCCTCAATTGCAAGCCTTAAACTTCCAACATGAGAACCAGATACCCCTAAGTTTTCAGTAAAACCAACAGTTAAGGAAACATCAGTAAATAGAGTGTCATTATATTCTTCAATTAATTCTTGATGATAAACTTGAATAATACCATCAATATACCAAAGGAATTTTTCTGTTCTAAATTCTCTTTCACCAGGTTTGTAGGCAAACTCAATTTTCACTTCATTAAAGGGTACTGAAGGGAAGAAAGTCCACCTTATTACACCAGTAGCCAGCATAATTACTACAATTACAATTATCGCCATAGGAGTCCAAACATGCTTACGGTAATTCTTCACAAAAGAAGTGTTGACTTTTGTATACCAATTTCTAAGTTGGACTACTTTACTCTCAACTACTTTTTTTATTTTTCCTATTCTCGAGTCAGTATTTTCTGTTAATACAGCTCTTGATGCTAGGTGAGATGGAAGTACTAAAAATGCTTCAACTAATGAAAAGAGTAAAGCTGCAATTACACTAAATGCCATTTCTTGCATCATTTCCATTTGTCCGCCTACAAATAGTAGCGTAGAGAATGCAAAGACAGTTGTTAGAACTGATGTTAATACAGGAGTTACTACTTCCATAGTTCCGTCTAATGCAGCCTTCATTGGTGTTTTACCTTTTTCAAAGTGTTTGTAAATATTCTCTGCAATTACAATTCCATCATCTACAAGAATACCTACAACTAAAATCATTCCAAATAATGAAATCATATTAATTGTCATCCCATAAAGCAAACCAAAAGATATCATTCCAATAAAAGAGAATGGAATACCAAATGCAACCCATGAAGAAAGTCTAAAGCTTAAGAACAAACCAAGGATGATTACAACTAAAAACAGACCAATAAATAAGTTGTTACTTAGTGTTTCAATTCTTTGATCAAGCATATCAGCAAATTGAAATAATGTTATTATTTCAAACTCAGGATTTTCTGCATTAAACTCTGCAATGTATTTTTCTAAAGAGTTAGCTATTTTTTTAATGTCCTCTTCAGGAGTTTTCTTAATTAAAAAACTAATTGAACGCTCTCCATTCACAAAGGTTTTCATTGGAATATCAGAGAATTCTAATGCAACTTTAGCAATATCTTTTAACCGAACAATATCTCCATTTCTATCAGAAAAAATAACAATATTTTCTACTCCTGCAGTATTAGTATTCTTATTGTTGGATCTGATAATTATCTCATCTTTTTGAGTTTTTATACTACCTCCAGAGATATCAATATTGCTTAATTTTATTGCTGTACTTATTGCATCAAAATTAATGTTGTGCCTAAGTAGTGAGGCCTCATCAATTTCAACAGAAATTATTATTGGAGCATATCCAATAACTTGAATTTGACTTATCTCATCATCATTTAATAAATCTTGCTCAATTTTATCAGCTTTTTCTTTTAGTTTCCAAAGGTCATCTGGCCCATTTAATGCGTAATAACCAACCATATTTCCCATACCACCCATTCCTCTACTTTTTTGCTTTTGTACAGTAGGTTTTTCTGCACCACTAGGGAAGGAGTAAATTGCATCAACAGAGTTTTTTACATCTGTAAGCACATCATCTATCTCAAATCCTTCATAAACCTCAATAGTAACTGCCGAAAAGTTTTCTGATGAAGTAGAGGTTACCTCTTCAACTCCTTCAATTCCATTTAATGATTCTTCAATTCTGGTAGTAATTCCTTCCTCAATTTCTTCAGGAGAAGCTCCAGGATAAGCAACATTTACATAAACTTTATTTGGTGGTAACTCAGGGAAAAATGAATGAGGCATCATTGTTAAACTAAGGAATCCAGCAATTGCAGTAATAATTATAATTGCATTAGCATAGATAGGGTACTTTATAAAATAGGCAATTAATTTTCTCATTTTAGTTGCTTATTGGTTTTACAATTGTCCCCTCATTTATATTAACAAGTGGTTCATTTACAATTAATGTGTTGTTTGATAAATTGTCAACTATTACATCATCACCTTGATATGAAATTATATTTACTTCATTGATTTTTAGCTCATTGTCCTTGTTTATAGTAAATACTTTGTTTTTCTCAAAAATTGCTCTTCTTGGTAATTTACAAACATTATCAGTTCCTTTAGTAATGATAGTCGCACTTAAATACATTCCATTGTATAATGAGTTTTCATCAACATTTATTGATGTAAATACTGAGATATTTTGAGTGCTTGAGTTTACAAAATTTCCTTTTCTGATAACTTGTCCATTATAAGTATTTCCATTTTCGGTAAAATTTACTTTGTCACCAATATTAATAAATTTAATTTCAGAGGTATTAACAGTAAGTTCAATTTCCATTTTACCTTTTCTGATAAAATCAATAACAGGACTTCCAGGATTTACATTTCCACCAACATCAGAATATGACTTTGTTATAATTCCATCAAAAGGAGCAAAAACAGTGTATTTACTTAATTTTTCCTCATCAGATTTTATTGATAAATACTCAGCTAAAATTGAACGAGAAATAATGTAATTTTTCTCTTTTGAGCTACTCATCTTTGGAAAATCAGGTAAATTATTTTCAATATTTATAGCATTAAAGAAGTTTTCCCATTTGGAGTATTCAGTATTGTAATCCAGTTTAATGTCAGCTAAATTTGATGAGACTAAACTCATAAATCTGCTTTTCTTTGCATCAATTAAGTGTTTTAAATCTGTATTTTTAACTGAGAAAATTACATCACCTCTCTTAATTTCAGTTCCTTTTTTAAAAGCATTAACTCCAATTAATCTTCCTTGTACTTCAGATGAAATTGTAATGTTATTTAAAGAAACAACTCTACCAGAACTGTTAATTTCATTCTTAATTTGAGAATTTGTAATTTTTGTAACAAGTACAGATTTTACATGTTGTTCATGAGTTTCTTCAGCTTTAGCTTTTGAAGCTCTAATTGTTTCAGCATTATCTACTCCATAACTCATTCCAGCATTATAGCTGATAGAGGAAACTAGCCCAAATAAAAGTAAGATGATAATACTTACTATTATGATTAATGTTTTTCTAATGTTCATAGTTATTTAGTTATAAGTTTTGGTATTAAAGTTATTGCTAATAAATTCATAGTTTATTTTTTAAATAATATTTCTAGTGTTTCCCATAATTTTTCTCCTTCAGCCTTTAGGTCTGATTCAAAAGCTGAAAGCCTCCAAGATAAAATAGTTGTTCTAATTCCTCCAAGTACAATAGTAGCAAGTTGCTCAGAATTAATATCTGAACGAATACTGCCTTCATTTTGTCCGCTTTCAATTAATGAGATAATTTTCTTTTTTCTTTGATCTAGAATCTTCCTTACTACCTTAGATAAAACCGAGCAATATTGAAATGAAGTTTCTGAGAAAATTACCATTACAAGTGCAGGATTTTTCTCTACATGTGCAAATTTGAATTTTAAAACCGCTTCAATTTTTTCTAAAGCATTTTTGTCAGAATCTAAAATTTTAAAAATTCCATTTTTGATTGCTTCTCTATGAAAAAGCAGAAGTCCTTTTAGTATCTGAGTTTTGTCTTTAAAATGACGATAAAGTGCAGGTTCAGAAAAGGACATCTTTTTAGCAAGATTCTTAATGGTAAGGTTCTGCACACCTTTTTCACCAATCAAATCCTTTGATGCATCAATTATTTCTATTTGCCTTTTTGTAAAAGTCATGGTTGCAAAAATATAAAAAGTTAGTAAAAACTAACTAACTTGCTTTATGATTTTTTGGATAAAATTGATAATTCCTAGCTTTGATTTTATTTGTATGTTTGTGTAATGGGAAGATTAACTCCTTTAAAGAAAGGAATAGTAGAGAGAAAAGGAATATTTGTTGTGGGAGCTGCTCGCTCTGGTACAACTTTATTGCGTTTGCTTATTAATAATCATCCAGATATTGCTTGCATAGGAGAGACCCAATTTTTTCATCATAATTATTTGCAACTTTCGAATAACCAAGCGTATAATTTGCAACTGTTGGATCATATTTTTAAAACAGAATCTGAAGTTCCTGATTTTTTAAATGATCTTCAACTGGAAAAAGATTTATCTAATATTAAAACAGTTGCTGGATATTTTGATTTCTTATTATCTACTTATTCTAACAAACTGGGTAAAAAATATTGGGCCGAAAAGTCTCCAAGTCATGTAATAAGATTGAATGCTATTTCTAAAATGTTTCCTGATATTAAAGTTGTAAATATTATCAGAAATCCTTATTTTTCAGCTATTTCTAGGTTTAAAAAATTAAAGAATAGTCAGATTAGTAATTTTTCATTAATTACTTATATCAAATATATAAAGAGGGTAGAGGATGAGTTGGTTTCGTTTCAATCAATGAATAATAATTCATTACTTACAATTAGGTATGAGGACTTATCATCTGTTCCTTTAGGAGTTATAACAAAGGTTTTTAAATTCTTAGAGGTAGATTCGTCAGTGGTTAACAGTGAGTTTTTAAAAATTTCAAAGAAAAATATTCCTGTTTCTTCTGATGGTGAAGAACAAGAACATCACTCTAGGGTTAGAGAAAAACTCACTGAGAGCATATATGATATTGATGAATATTTTTCAGCTTTCCAACTTTATTTATTTTCAACAGAATTGAGTAATTCTATAATATTTAAAGATTATATTGAAAATCATAAAGAATCCAACTTTATTTTCTTTCTAAGAAAAGCTTTGCTAGATTGTCTTTATACTTTTATTGGAATACCTAAGTATAGGTTAAGAAGGCTTGTAAATCAAATTAAATCCTCTTTGCAAAGGATCTTGTCATAGAATCGTTAATCTATTGTTTTATTATAAATTCATACACCAATATAGTAAGTAGTATCCCCTTAGCAAAACCTATATATGCAGTTTTAATAGGGTTGTTAACCATAAAATCGTGACGCCATTTCCAAAATTTTCTCATCTTAGTTTTTAGTTAATCTATTGTATTAAATTTTTCGTGAGAATATTTGATTAAATCTTCCCTATCAATAACGTTCAGTGTCTTTTCATTAGTAGCTTCAAGTACTACTTTTGGCGCAACATTATTAATGAGAGCTTCTTTCCATCTTAAAGCACATAAACACCATTTATCACCATCTTTCAATCCATCAAATCCATATTTTGGTAGTGGAGTTGTTAAATCATTTCCTACAGTTTTTGAGAATAACAAAAAATCGGTGTTGACAATAATACATATTGTGTGCATTCCCGCATCTGTATTGTCAGTATCACAACATCCATTTCTTAGATACCCTGTTAAAGGTTTTATACTACAGGTAATCAATGGTTCGCCAAAAATATTTTTATTCATAGTTAATCTATTGTTTTAAAGCCCTCAAACTTAAACATTATTTTCCGATACAGAACTTTCCAAAAATATTACCGAGCAGGGTGTCGGTAGTAACTTCCCCAGTTATGCTTCCTAAATGAAAGAGAGATTGACGGATATTGATGGCTAAAAAGTCGCCTGTTAATCCAGAATTTAGTCCGTTAATAATGCTGTTTATTTCGTGTAGCGTAAGTTGTAATTCCTCATAATGCCTAAGGTTAGTTACTATCGTTTCATTATTGGAAAGTTGTTCCGTATTTACAAAAGTTAACAACCTCTCTTTAAGTATTTCAATGCCTTCATCCTTCTTTGCTGAAATGAAAAGAGCATCTTTAAAGTTATCCTTAATTTCAGGGTTTAAGTCTATTTTATTAATCACTAGTAATAATTTATCACCAGCACTAGTTTTTATTTTTTCTAACTCTAGCAATTGACTGTCTAAGTCAGCATCAGCATCAATGAGGAATAAAATAATATTTGCTATTCCTGCTTTTTCTAATGATTTTTTAATTCCTAAATTTTCAACAGTATCAGTAGTTTCCCTAATTCCTGCTGTATCTATAAATCGGAATTTAAAACCTTCAATATTTAGTTCGTCTTCAATAGCATCACGGGTAGTTCCTGCAATATCAGATACAATTGCTTTATCTTCATTCAGTAGCGTATTCAGTAGGGTAGATTTTCCCACATTTGGTGCTCCTAAGATAGCAACTGAAATTCCGTTTTTAATTACATTCCCTAACTTAAAGGATTGAACTAATTTCTCTAATTCTTCTTTTATAGCAGTTAATAGTGTTTCAAATTGTTTTTTATCCGCAAACTCAACATCTTCTTCCGAAAAGTCAAGTTCAAGTTCTATTAGACTTGCAAAATCAATGAGTTTTGTTCTTAGCTCTTGTAGTTTGTTTGAAAATCCTCCTCTTAGTTGTTTTAGTGCAGTTTGGTGGGCAGCTTCACTTTCTGAAGCTATTAAGTCAGCAACTGATTCTGCTTGTGATAAATCTAATTTTCTATTTCTGAAAGCTCGCATAGTAAACTCACCAGCAGTTGCCATTCTACATCCTTCAGTTATGAATAGTTGTAATAATTTATTTTGTATAAAAGTAGAACCATGGCAAGAGATTTCTACTGTTTCCTCTCCTGTATATGATTTTCCATCTTTAAAGATGCTAACTAATACTTCATCAATAATTTTAGTACTATCGGATATTGTTCCAAAATGAATGGTATGCGATTTTGAAGCTGAAATATCTTTGCTAAAAACAGCATTTGTAATTTTTACAGCTTCTTTTCCTGATAATCTTAAGACAGCAATAGCACTTAAACCTCCTCCTGTTGCTAGTGCACAAATAGTATCTTCCTGCAATAAATTATTCATGCTGCAAAAGTATTTAAAATCCTTTGTTAATAGCCATAATGTTCTAATTTTGCAACCCAAATTAAAAAACAAATCAATGAGTGTATTAGTTAATAAGGATTCAAAAATAATTGTACAAGGTTTTACAGGAACTGAAGGTACTTTTCATGCAGGACAAATGATTGAGTATGGGACAAATGTAGTAGGGGGTGTTACTCCTGGAAAAGGAGGTCAAGTTCATTTAGATAAACCTGTTTTTAATACAGTAACTGAGGCTGTTGAAAAAGCAGGTGCTAATACTTCAATGATATTTGTTCCACCAGCATTTGCTGCTGATGCAATTATGGAAGCTGCTGAGGCAGGAATAAAAGTAATCATTTGTATTACGGAAGGAATTCCTACAAGAGATATGATTACTGTTAAAGAATATCTATCTGATAAGGATTGTACATTAGTAGGGCCTAACTGTCCTGGTGTTATTACACCTGATGAAGCAAAATGTGGTATTATGCCAGGTTTCATTTTCAAAAAAGGTAGAATTGGTGTTGTATCAAAATCAGGAACTTTAACTTATGAAGCTGCTGATCAAGTGGTAAAAGCAGGTATGGGAATCTCAACTGCAATTGGTATTGGTGGTGACCCAATTATTGGAACAACTACTAAGGAAGCTGTTGAACTATTTATGAATGACCCAGAAACGGATGGTATCATTATGATTGGTGAAATTGGTGGACAATTAGAAGCTGATGCTGCTAAATGGATTAAAGCGAATGGTACTAAGCCAGTAGTTGGCTTTATTGCTGGGCAAACTGCTCCTGCAGGAAGAACAATGGGACATGCTGGTGCAATTGTTGGTGGTGCGGAAGATACTGCTGAAGCTAAAATGCAAATTATGAGAGAATGTGGAATTACTGTTGCTGAATCTCCTGCTGAAATTGGAAAATTAATGGCTGAGAAAATGGGTGTTACAGCTTAGTGAAATTTGAATTTATTAAAGAAAAGCTGAGCATTTGCTCGGCTTTTTTTATAAGTTCGCATTTCTAATAATTTTTGTATGAGTATTGTATTTTATAATTCAGAATATGTTGATTCAAGTGATGTAAAAATTTCACCTGAAAACAGATCATTGAATTATGGTGATGGTTTTTTTGAATCTATTAAAATCATAAATTCAAAACCTTTTAATTTCTCAGCTCATTTTAATCGTTTTACTTTAGCATGTAAGACTTTAAAGATGAATAATGCATTTTCTAAAAAGGAAATAGTTTTGATTATTGAACAATTAATCAATAAAAATGAGATTGTTAATGGGACACTTAAGATGCATGTTAGTAGGATAGAGGGAGGAAAGTATTGTCCTAAATCTTCAGCTATGTATTTATTGATTTCAACATCTGAAGGAGATATTTTTGTTTTGAATAATAAAGAGTCATTATGTTTTTATAATGAAGAGGTGAAATCCAAAGGAAAATTATCAAATATTAAATCTGCTAATGCATTAGTCTCTGTAATGTCATCAATATTTGCAAATGAGAAAGAATTTTCAAATTCTATTTTATTTAACTCTGATGGAAATATTATAGAAACATCAAATTCAAATATCTTTATTCTAAAAAATGGTGAACTATTTACTCCTCCTTCTTCAGATGGTTGTGTGGAAGGTGCTATGAGAAGTTGGGTTTTATCTCAAGTAAAAGTTACTGAGAGGACTCTACGGGTATCAGATATTAATAATGCGAGTGAAATATTTACTACAAATGCAATTAATGGAATAGTTTCAGTTAATAAAGTAGGGGAACAATTGTTTTCAGAATTTGATATTGCAAACAAATTACAAGCTAGATTGATAGAATTAATTGCTGATTAACTACTATAAAGAAGAAGTAATAAAAAAGGAATGCCTTTAATGGGACATTCCTTTTTATTATGTAAGCACGCTACATGCTTATTTGTTTAATATTACTTCTTTTTAGTTTTTTATAACTTTATTGCCTAGTATGATTTATAGTAACATTAGAAGTTATAGTCATTCCATCCTCTTCTTCAGTATCATTAAGAATTACTACCATATCTGTACTTGTAACTGTACATGTATTTGTTTCTGTTTCACCATCTTCAGTAGTTGTTAATACATTACCTGAATAGGAGTAT